>Ga0099825_1000030_pt1 | contig 76697 bp, 43 predicted proteins | sample SiratroredBW_FD_76838 | JGI IMG/M metagenome (GOLD analysis project Ga0099825, IMG submission 76838) | Root nodule microbial communities of legume samples collected from California, USA - Siratro red BW | ecosystem: Host-associated > Plants > Roots > Nodule | place: USA: California | collected...
AAAAAAAAAAAAAAAAAAAAAAAAAAAAAAAACAAAAAAAAAAAAAACATGTTCCAACAAAAAAAAAAAAAAAAAAAATTATATATAAAAAAAAAAAAAAAATACTTTTTTTGTATAAAAAATATATATATATATATATATATATATATATATATATATATATATATATATATATATATAAGAAAAATGAGATAACAATTATAATGTTTAATTAACTTGTAGTGTGTTCCTACCACATTTTTTTGTTTTCCTTTAAATATATTAAATTTTATGCACATATTAAATCCACATCTCATTCATATATTCTAGTGAATACAATCTCAATTATTAATTAAATTACATTAGAACTAAGTGTCTAATTATTAATCTACTTATTACATCTCATGTTAAAATAATATGGATCATGATACTTTGACACCATTAAGTTCATTACACCCGTTTGATACTGTTACATGATAAAAAAAAAAAAATTTATTCATTTACATGTACTATGTTCATATTTATTTTTCATTTTTTCACTTGGGTTTCAAAAGTATTTATTAACAAACCACATATCAAAATAGAGAAAATTACTTGAACGCTCTTATTTTTTCATAATAGTATAACTGTATTTTCAAAATGTGAGGAAGCATGAACACACGAGGTTATTATGGTTTTTTCATAACAGTATAACTATATTTTCAAAATGTGAGGAAGCATGAACACACGAGGTTCTTATGAGTTCAAAAGTACTTATCAAAAAATCACATATCAAAACAGAGGAAACCACTTTGATTATATTTTTTTCAAAACGATAGCAACATGAATACATGAGGTTCCTACTTTCTAAATTTGTAACATGAGTTCAAAAGTTTTTTTCAACAAACCACATAACAGCACAGAGGAAACTATCTAGATGTGGGTGTCATACATTTTAAAAGATTTTCATAATCTCTTAGTGAAAATATGTTTAGATTAAGTTCAAAAGGAGGTGTGAATTGAACTTTACAAACTTTTTTATCTTATAAAGCAATGAAAATGTTTTAAGCCAAATGAAAGCTTTCATGAATCTCAATGATCAATGACTAAAGGTGCAGTGCAGAAAATGAATCAATTCAAACACAAATAAATCGATTTATTTTTTGGCAAAATTGAGAAAATTTGGTTCTCACACCAAGATACACAATAGGCACAGCAAAATCAGTACACCGAGATAGAAATACAACAACTACAATATAAGTGATCAGAATGTGCAATTTTAAGACTCAATTAAGAATAAAAACAAATTAAATAATAAACTTAGCATACACAAAGAAAATTATGACCAATAATGCAGTTCGGTAGTTGTGTATATAATATTTCACAACAAACACTAATATGATAACAACCATCAATTGAAATAGCAAGAAACTAGAATCACATATACAGAGAAATCAAAATGGAATTGTAACATCAAATGAAAGATAACCTCTAATACAACTAACAAGATACACACTTTTTTTTAACAATAAAAAATATAAATAAATAGGAGCACTTTAGGGGTGTTCCAACCCTATTACAAAAGTTTCTCAAATATACATAAATGCACGAGATAACACATAAAGACCAAGTTAAAAATTATAAATTATAAGACACAATGACTCGTAATGAATTATATCTCAAATGAAAAAGCTCATTCCATCTTTAGTGATTGACATTATAAGGACACTCCTAAAAGCGTATGCAGGTTTTCCAGAGGTCTAATTTGCAAACCATGCCCATCCAGCTTCACGGACTGTCTTCATATTCACTTCTTATACACAAACCTGCACCATAATAAAGCCTACAAATTCTCTCACACATTTGATATCACCCCAAGATCCCACCATGAACTAACCATAACTTCCCTATACAGATAACACGCCCAATGTGATTCATACAAACCTATACCTTACCACCTCCCTCCAATCTTAATACATTATAGGGGGCATAAGCACCATTCAGGGTACGAAACATAAAAGTTAGGTTCGGTATGCTTCAACCAAGACCAACATTTTAATTATGTTAGGCTAAATATTTTCTTAGAGTCCACTACACCATTATTAAAAACTACTTTATTTATTTGACTCCATAATTCTGACACAATAGCTACCCACATCCCCTTCCATACTTTGTTAGGTGTGACGCTTAATTCCGGTATATGAAAGCCTAAGAGATGCATTTCAGGGTTCTCATGCCTTACAGTCCACCTGTCAGATACATCATAAACTAATTGTGCCACTTTACACAAGAAGAATAAGTATTTTGTCGTTTCAACCTCTTCCAAACACATAGGGCATATTTGATTACCAATAGCCACACCTCTTCCACTTAGATTCATCCTAGTTGGAAGCCTATCAATAATCACCCTCCAACAACACACCAAAGCCGATGGTGCTCCCTTAGTACCCATAACACCTCAAAGTGTTCCCAATTATGGGCGTTAGCCTCCTGAGTCAGTATTTTATACCTTGAACTTACCGTGTACCCTCCTTGTGTATCAACACTCCAACACCACGTGTCTTGTACTCCCAACCTCCATTCATGATTTGAAATATCGTTAAATAGTTGTTCCTCCAACACTTTTTCCCATTCAAACCTTTGTCTTCGCCACTGTAAGTTCCAATTACACTGAACATTTTATATCCATTCCTTCTTTCCCAAGATACTACATCCGCCACTGACTTATCTTTACATAGTGATAACGAGTAGAGCCGCAGAAACTTATCCTTAAGTAGCGTGTCATTCAGCCACTTATCCTCCCATAACCTCACACTCTTACCATCCCTCACTTTCCACTTAGTATTACGCTCAAACCAATTATCACCAGGACCTAAACTACACACTTTATCCAAATCCTTCCACTAAGTAGAGCATTTAGTATCTCTCAACTCAGCAACCATATTCTTACATGGCCCATATCTCGAAATCAACACATCTCTCCATAATCCCCCTCCCTCCGTGCCTAATCGCCATTTCCACTTGGCTAGTAAAGCGGAGTTAAACCTTCCAATATCTCTAATGCCTAACCCACCTTCTTCCATAAGTCTACATATCTTTTCCCACCTCACCCAAGCTATTTTCCTACCTTTAGAACCCCAGTCCCACACAAACTTAGCCTGTATTTTCCTAATTGCATTACACACACATGTTGGTGCTTTATAAAAAGAAAAATAAAACAAAGGCAAGACGCTAATAACCGATTTCACTAAACAAATTCTCCTTGCCATCCACAGACCTTTGCCTTTTCATCTTGACAATCTAGATTTAATCTTATCAATAATTGGTTTCCAAAATCCTTCTCTTCTCAGGTTACCACCAATAGGCAAGCCTAGATATTTAAAAGGTATCCCATCGTTGTACAATTTAAGCATTTTGCTAGTAACCTCAGATGGTCTCTACTAACCCCTGTGACCCCGACTCTGCTCTTGTGAAAGTTGACTCTTAGTCTTGATATCAATTTGAAACATCTCAAAATTGCCTTAATAACCAACATATTATCATACGAGGGATGACAAAAGAATAACATATCATTAGTTAATTGTAGAATATCAATCTGTATTTCCCTTGTTCCAACTTGCACTCCTTCCATTAATTTCTTATTAGAGGTCTTTCTCACTAAGCCCGTCAACCGCTCTGCTACAATCAAAAATAAGAATGGTGCTAATGGATCTCCTTGTCTCAAACCTCTTATAGGTCTAAATTCATCTGTCGGACTTCCATTCACTAAGACTGATCCAGTGGCAGATTCCAGACATGTTTTACCCCACTTAATCCACCTGTTATTAAAACCCAACTTTACCATCATATATACTAGGAATCCCCAATCCATTGAGTCATAAGTTTTCTCAAAGTCAACTTTAACAAATACTCCACTTTTCTTCTCCTTTTTGATATTATCAATTGTCTCATTTGCCACCAAAATACTATCCAACAAACATCTACCTCCAAGAAACACCAGAATGATGTATATCAATAACATTGGGTAAGACCTTTTTAATTCTATTTGCCATAATCTTAGATATGACTTTGTACACACAACTCATTAAAGATATAGGCCCAAATTCATTCAATGACGCTGGACACTCCCTTTTAGGAATAAGTGTTATAAATGAAGCATTACAACCGCGAGGAATATACCCTGATTCAAAGAAGAGAAGGAATGCCTTTATAAAATCAACCCCTAGAACATTCCAGTTTTTTCTTAATAAAATTAAAGTTAAATCCATCTGGCCCAGAGCTCTTTGTACCACCACATTGCCCTATAGCCTGCAGAATTTCAATGTTAGTGCCATTTTTACAAAGCTCGTCATTGTCCAACTCTGATAACGACCTAAATTGAACCCCTTCTAGTGACAATTCTATCTCTTTATTTTATGCTAAACGTTTCTCTATAAAACTCTTTACAAGCCCTTTGACCGCCACTAGATCATCCACCCACAAACGCTCTACTTTAATGCCACTAAATTCATTAACAATCCCTCTCCATCTTAATCTAGAGTGAAAATAACTATAATTGGTATCACCATTCTTTAACCAATCCACTCTCAATTTCTGTTTTATCATCGCCACTTCTTTCTCATTGAGTACCTTTAGCTCATTCAATAATTCCATCCTCCTCACTCTCAACCCCCACCGAAATCTTCATCCTCATCTCTAAGGTGAAATCTTCATCCTCATCTCTAAGGTCCAAACTTTCGGTTAATAATTCCTGCTCTCTATTCTTATCCTTATAAAACTTGTCTTTATTCCATATTTTTAACACATTTTTTAACCCTTTCAACTTATCTTTCATAGCATTCAACCTATTATTATTACCTTTACTATGTTCCCAAAACACTCTTACTACTTCCTTAAAATCATGCTCCATCATCCATGCATCAAAGGATTTGAATGGTTTTGACCCCTTATTTCTAACCACCAATGTACGATAATCTAAGACTTCTCGATCTAAATTGTACTGCTTAGTGTATGGACAACATACTAACAATATACACAATACAATTATATAGAGAAGTGATTAAACCTATACCACAAATAACCCATATTTTTTGAACTTAACACATTAGAAATTTGCAGAGAAAAAACACATCAAACACAACAATTTAGAATAGATTATGTTTAAAGATTCAACCACAATATATATATATATATATATATATATATATATATATATATATATATATATATATATATATATATATATTACGTCAATATGATATAATAATTTATAATATATTTTATCTGGTTTTGTTGATTAAATGTATTTTTCCCGCTTTGAGTAATAGGATATGTGCTATGTAAGAAATAAAATAAGATATACGTTTTATCTGAAATTGTCTCATCTGTCTTTAGTTATATTATTAGACATACATTGAATAACATATTAAAAAATATATTTATTACAATGCTTAATATTTATAGGCTATAATCTACACTTATATAAAAAAAGATATATACATATATACGTTATATATAAAGGAGATGCCCTTTTAACTATCTTTAATGTTATTTTTTGTTTTACAATTTTATCTTTAATAAAAATGTTACATTTTTTGTAATTACTTAATTTTAATTTTTTTAATTCAATCATTTAGGAAAAAATATTTTTATCTAATAAAATACATAGCCGTATAATTAATATATATATATATATATATATATATATATATATATTAGTTTTTAAATCATTCTTTTATAATTATAACTTTTAAATTATATTATTTAAATTAAAAAAAAATAGCAAAAGTGCCGGTGTCTACTAAGAAACTATATATGCGGTTTGTTTGTTAGAGATACTCTTTAATGGCTGCATAAGGAGTGAATAAATTATGGAAAAAATGGAATATTTATATATTATTGAATATTTAGGATTTAAAATATACAGCTGCTAATATATAGGTTTAAGAAGCTAATCAGTAAAATCAACATCAATATAATTTAATATAAAAATAAATATGATTAAGTAATTAATTAATGAATAATATAAATAGAGGTGCGAGACCAAACTCACAGTTCTGTTCTGTCGTGGTTCCTCTTTTCTTCCTTTCTCATTCTCTCTCTGTTCTTCCCAAGTAGCACCGAGTCACAGACTCACCGATCTTCCGATTCCCTTTCGTCTTGGTTTATGAGGTATCTTCTTCCTCTTTTCTTTTTGTCTTCTTTGCGCTTTCTCGTTTTGCGCTTCACGTTTCGTGTTTCACCGATCTCTACCACCGCATCGCGATCTCTTTATCAATTTCCCTTCACGCCTTTTACGCCAAAAATCTTAGATCAGCAATTTTCGTTGTTTTCCGTGGCGATTTTAGCAGATCCACAGCCTCTCTCCGATTTGCTTTCAAGAAACGTGACCCAATTTGCCTTTTCACCCTAAACCTAACGCAGTCCGATCTACCCTATCTGATTTGATTTCGAGCCTTTTCTTTCATTTTATTAAATTACTGTTGTTACTCGTATCAAGATTTAATCAAAATTATTTCGGTTGCTAATGCTGATTTTTTCTTTTTGCAGCTCGAAGGAGAGACCCACTCTTGGGTGAGTTTCGTCCCTTTTCACTTTTTTTTTTGCTCCTTTTTCACTTGACTGTATTGTTTTCTTCTTTTATGCTTTGTATTGTATGACTGAGATAGGTTATGTTCTTTTAATGCTGTATGAATTATATGCTTATATAGTATGTGGACTATGCTTATATGACATGCGGACTATGCTTATATGACATGCTTTTAGACGAAGGAAAATGGTATTAATCTTGTAACATCCAAAAATCTTTTTTTTTCTTGCCTTCTTTTTCCTTCCTAAATCCTTGATACGCCTCAAAACCCTTTTGTTGTTTGCTTAAAGACTGAGAGCATGGAAGTAAAATATTTGCGGAACTATATATAGAATATTGAGAGTTTTATTTATTTATTTTATTTTATTTTAGTGCTAACTTTCCTACCTTTTGAGTTGTCTTTCAATCGATTCGGATGCTCTTGCATTCTAATTTACTCTCTCTCCTTGTACTATTTTGCTAAAAGTGAACCAGACAGTTTTTTTATTGCTTAGATGCTTTATAACTTTTGCTACTAGTGGGGTCTTGGTTATTTTCATCTTAATAAACTGTATTTTAATTATGTAAGTGGTACTGCGCATCATGTTTGGTATCTAAAGCTAATATTTTCATCATGTTTGTTATTGTGTTTTTTTTTTCATGTATGCAAATCTGTGTTGAGTGACTTATCCTTTTCTAATTTTATCTCCATCCCCAGTGGCACGCGGATTAAGACCCGCAAACGGAATATTGCAGCGCCCCTGGACCCTGCAGCATTCTCGGATGCAGTGGTCCAGATTTATTTGGATAATGCTGGTGATCTGGTAATGTAATAGGTGCATTTACAGTCTACATTTGTTGTCTGTCTGCATTGCATACACAGTCTTGCTGTGATTTATTCATACAACTGATTTGGTTATTTGTGCATGCAGGAACTTATTGCTAAGAGCATTGAATCTTCAGACCTTAACTTCTCAAGATACGGTGACACCTTTTTTGAGGCAAGCTTCCTAAACCAACAGAAAACCTCTGTTCTCTCATTGTTGATTTTAGTTCCATGCATTTTTTGAGCTATTTGGAAATCTTTAGTTTGGATTTGATTACCGTGAATTGGATGCATAGTTCGTGGTATTATGGCATTCATTCTTTGATGATTTCTGTAACTATCATGGTGTACGCATGCGCATAAATGTTCCTTTTTTTTTTCACTTCTCTCTCTTTGGGAAGAGGGGAGGTTTGGGCTTTGTTGCCACTGTTGCAAGGCACTGTTATAATTGAATCTATGCCCTGATATTTTTATTGAACAGTTTTTTAGATATTCTATTTAATAGAGCATTGATACAATCATTATATAGTTTCAATGTTCTTCATGCAACCTGATTTTTTTATTTTCTGTTGATTTGTCTCACATACAAATGTCTTACTGGTCAGTTATCGCTTAATTTTGCATTATTTTAGGTTGTTTTCACTGGGGGTCGTACACAACCTGGAACTACCAAGCCTGATGAAGGGGACCGCCATCCTTACTCTATAATAGAGTGTGAGCCTAAGCGTGAAGTCATCTTACCATCTGTAATCTACATACAAAAGATTTTGCGGCGAAGGCCATTTCTCATCAAGAACCTTGAAAATGTCATGCGAAGGTTCCTCCAGTCCTTGGAGCTTTTCGAGGAAAATGAGAGGAAGAAGTTGGCAATCTTCACAGCACTTGCATTCTCCCAGAAGCTGTCTGGTCTCCCACCAGAAACTGTTCTCCAACCACTTCTTAAGGATAACCTTGTGGCCAAAGGGCTAGTTCTGTCATTTATGACTGACTTCTTTAAGGAGTATCTGATTGATAACAGCCTTGATGATCTTATTTCAATTCTGAAGCGGGGAAAAGTAGAGGACAATCTTTTGGACTTTTTCCCCCCTACAAAAAGAACCAATGAAGCTTTCTCCGAGCATTTCAGGTATTATTAGTGGAACTGACATATCTTCATAGAAAAATATGCTTTACAATTATTGCTTCTTGTGCTATGGTTTGTGTTATTTGCATAGGCGATTGGATCCTATTTTATTTTACTTTTGGCAGTTCCAACAGCCTTGATGATCTCATTTTGTGAACTACTATTTTTGCAGAATGCTAATATTTTAAGGCTACTCTGTCTTTTCCTTATTGTATTTAGTACTTGACCTTGGTTAAACGGAATTCTTAAACATAATGTAAAGACTTGCAACCCTTCATCCCTGGGTTTGGTTAAACATTCAAAGCTTTAGCATAGGACATGCTGTATTTTTTTCCTTTTGCTAAAGAAATCAAGTTGAATAGACTGCACAAGGTCTGAAATAGTGCCTTAAAATGATAGCGGCCAATTACCAATTTTGTCATCTGAAGCGTGTAATTATAGTTTCTGAATCTGCTGACATGTAGTCATGCATGGTGAGTTTTTCGATCAGTTTCAAATACTTGGGGGAATGATTGTGTTATTTTCATTCAATTGCTAGTTTGTCTAACATTTTCATAGCTTGATTCATTAAGGTGGACTTGTGCACTGTGTTTTATCATTCCATATTGTTCTGTTAACTTCTGGTGGAAACTTATATATCATTGTTGACTCTTTTAGCAAGGAAGGACTGGTGGCCTTAGTGGAGTACAATGAAAAGAAAATTTTCGAGGTGAAATTGAAGGAAATGAAGTCTGCTTTAACAACACAGATAACAGAGGAGGCTGATACATCTGAAGTCATTGAGAACGTGAAGCTGCGAGTTAGAGATGCTAAATTGCCGGACATTGAGGTGGTGCGGGTCGTGTGGGATGTTTTAATGGATGCTGTTCAGTGGTCGGGGAAAAATCAGCAACAGAATGCAAATGCAGCCCTCCGTCAGGTTTCCTTTAGATTTTTTGCACCTATGCCAATTTTGTATTTGCATGGTTGGGAATTTCCATGTTTGTTCTTTTGGACATTGTGGACTCAAGTTTCTTATTGAAGAAGTCTTGGGTTTTTAAAATTCTTGTTTTATATGGCCTTGGGCAACTTATAGGTTTTTCTTATAAGAATCTATATGTTAGTTATTTGCCTTTGTTTTTTATTTTTGAACTTATTGAGACTCATTTAAAACTTTTCGTAACTATTTTCAAAGAACTGCTGATGAGCTAATGGATTTGTGCATTTACAGGCCAGCTGGGTACTGCTAACATGTTCTTAGTGGTGGATAATTTGTTCTTAGATAGTTTTAAGAGATGCACAGTTATATTTGTTTTAATTATATAAACTTTTATCGAAGGAATTTAACATGTAACTGTGTATCAACCAAACAACTTAATGAATTACATTTTCTTCTTGACTTTATCTGTGTAAAAGTTTTTGACGACAACACTGTATTCATGAAGGTAAAAACTTGGGCAGAACTGTTGAATACATTCTGTACCAGTGGGAAGCTTGAGCTGGAACTGATGTACAAAGTACAAATGCAATGCTATGAGGATGCTAAACTTATGAAGCTGTTCCCTGAGATTATTAGATCTCTCTATGACCAGGATGTACTCGCTGAAGATACCATCCTTCATTGGTTCCGAAAAGGAACAAACACCAAGGGCAGGTATGCAATTTGTTTGAGGACACGAATCCTATTAAAGATAGTCATTTATTGGTTCCACCCTATGATGTCTGTAAGTTTTGCTGCCACTATGTTGTTTACTACTGCTTATTGGAACTGGTACAGGCAAACCTTTGTGAAGGCGCTGGAACCCTTCGTTAATTGGCTGGAGGAGGCTGAAGAGGAGGAGTAAGTGTGGTGTGGAGGTTCAGGGCTGAAGATATTATCCTGTTTTCAGCTCTTGTACCATTAGCTGAGAATTGGCACGTATTGTCCCAAGTTCGATTCTTCCTAGTAGTACTGTTAGCCTATTTTATTTATGTTTTGTGTTTGACTATGCTTCATTGTGCCCTTGGGGACATATCACGGTGCCTGCGCCACTCTGATATGTTATACGGGTGCATTACTGTATTTTGAGTGGTCTTTTCAATAATGGGTGTACTTTCCCTGTTAACTTATCGTTTCTTCAAATCATTAATGCAGCCGTTGGACGTTGAAACTTTTAGTTCACCTCTTGCCTAATTCTCGTGCTTTGATTATTAGCTTTAATTGCATGAGAATGTGATAAAGCTATCTATTTCTGGAGGATTATAACCAAGTTTTTAATTGAAAATTGTGTTGCAAATTTGTTTTTTCCCATCAGTTTAGTAGGCACGTTCAGGTTCTAAATAAGCTTTAAAATTAAATTAGCTGCATAGTTTTGACCTGTAGTTTTTAATTTGAAGTTTTTTATTATCGAACATTGATTAAGCATAAATAGAGGCAAATAGTTTTAGATTTAAGTAAATTGTTTACAAGTTATTCTCGTTTTTTGGGAGGTTATTTTCCTCCCTTTGTATTGGAATTAAGCTTCTTGGTATTGAAAATTCTTCTATGAATGCGTTTGGCGTATTTTTTATATGGTTATAGACGAAAAATGATAAAGAATCAATCGAGACAGTTCATCAAACACGAATAAAGTTTCCTATAGGTGATAGTCAGAGGAGGAAATAATATAATTTAAGTCGATAGGCAAAAAAGAAATTAAATGGTATTTCAACACGCAAAAACAATTATAATGTTACGAGTTTGAAGTAATGAATCTAATGGATTAATTTTATTTTAAAGCCCCATGTCAAATGAATTAGAGATTTATTTGGGCCGTATTACTTTTAGATTAAATATTATAGATAAAAAAAAGTTTTATTGATTTTATAAGAGTAAGAGTATACCGACATATGGTTTTCAAAAAATTTATATATTATAAGTTTTTATGATATACTTTTTTATGAATTTATTGTATTTGAAATGAACAATAGATTTTTTTAAATAATTATAAAAGTCAAAAGAAGTTACAAAAGAGTGAGAAATAAAAATAAAATTAATGTAATCTGTAATATTTTTCTAAATATAAGGATCTATTTGTTGTTAAATATATTAGAAATAAAATAAAAAAAACAGGTGAAAGAGGTAGATGATTGAGGTTCCAAATGCATGGTGTTGATAGGTTGTATTGTGATTTGGGTGGGAGGCAGATCGTTTAACAGGATCCAAACACAAGCATCACTTCCTTCCTGATGTTCCTCTCCGAAATCTAAAGTCAAGCAAACAAAACAACTCACTGTTCCAAAATGGCGCTGTCGTGTCTCACTCTCAGCCCAAACCCTTCAATTATCTGCAAATGCAAAGCGTCACTTCCCACTGCACCACACGCGCTCGACGCCACCTACATCCGACGCGCCGCCCACCTCGCCGACAAATCCGCCGGCTTTACTTCCCCCCACCCCAACTTTGGCTGCGTCATCCTCTCACCCGCCGGCCACGTCGCCGGCGAGGGCTACCTCTACGCGCAGGGCACCGCAGCCGCGGAGGTCCAGGCCGTCGACGCCGCCGGCGAACGCTGCCGAGGCGCCACGGCATACCTGAACATGGAGCCCGGCGACTGCCACGGCGACCACAGTGCTGTGTCTGCTCTGCTCCAGGTTCTCCTTTGCTTGTTACCAAAGCGCACGCATGTCTTATAATGTTGATGTTGTTGTTGCTCACGAATACGATGTTGTCTGGGCTCTAGTTTGTGTTTTGTAGTTGATAAATGATCCTACCCTGTCTGTGAAACCAAACTAGGGAGGGGTCAAAAGAGTTGTGATTGGAATGAGGCATCCCTTGCAACATCTCCGTGGCAATGCTGTGCGTGCACTCAGAAATCAAGGACTGCATGTTGATATTCTCGGAGAGAATCTCACTGGTAATCTCATTGAGGTGTGTCCAATGCTTCAATACCTTTTGCTTGTTCCAATTGTTGTAGATTAGTCAATGTGTAGGGTTTCTTTGATAGACCTGTGTGGCGCTTGATTTTTCTTTTCTTATTTATGCATTGGCATTGTTTTGTCTCATTTGCAGGATGCACAGAAAGAGTGTCTTCTTGTCAATGCACCTTTGATTTGTAGAGCTGCTTCTCGTGTTCCCTTTTCTGTTCTCAAGTATGCTATGACCCTTGATGGTGAGATTGATTTGCCCTTACTTGAAAGAAATAAGTCAAACATTGATGTTTGTATTTGTCTAGTTAGTTTTTACCCTCTTTTTGATGTGGCAGGAAAAATTGCTGCTAGCAGTGGCCATGCGTCATGGATAAGCAGCAAGCAGTCTAGAAATCTAGTGTTTGAGCTACGGGGTAGAAGTGATGCTGTTATTGTGGGAGGAAATACTGTTCGAAGGGACAGTGAGTGTCATTGTTCTTGTCTTCAAATTTCTCTGAATTTGAATTTTATGGCTTATCTCCTTTTAAACTCAATCAGATCCAAGACTAACAGCCAGACATGGAGGGGGACATATGCCAATGCGCATTGTGATGACCCAGACTCTTGATCTTCCAGAGGAAGCAAACCTGTGGGACATGTCTGAGGTTTCTACCATAGTTGTAACACAAAGGGGTGCAAGGAGGAGTTTCCAGAAGCTGCTTGCATCTAAAGGAGTTGAGGTTGTGGAGTTTGACATATTGACTCCCCGAGAAGTTATGGAGTATTTTCATGATCGTGGTTATCTTTCAATTTTATGGGAATGTGGAGGAACACTGGCGGCCTCTGCTATTTCTTCTGGAGTAATTCACAAGGTGTTGTTCATACTTTCATTTTCTTTGAGAAAATTTAAGTTCTACTTATTAGCATAGTTAGGATAATTTTCAATTGTTGCAACTTATTTTCTGCTATATGATAGATTATAGGCTAAAAGTAGATAGGCAACAGTAGGGTTACACACAATATTTTTGGGATAATCAAGAGAAATTCACTGAATGCTTTCCTATGTTTTGATCATCGACCAAAATGATCAGTAATACCATATTTCTTGGCCTTTTGAGAGTGGAGGTGGATAACTATTGAGCTAAACGTGATTTTCTATATGCTTAACTTGATGATGATAGTTACTTGTTTTTCTTGTAATTGACAAAATAAAATTATATTAGAATTACAAGTACAGACAAGAATGAAAAACAATGTTTGCTATGGGATGATCCCCCTTCATTTCTGTCTCAATTTTCTCGTTCTGTGTTTTATTTCTGCATACTCATTGTTTTGTTTCTGCAAGGGGGTTTTGTTTACGAATATACCTACCCTTACCAAATTCTCCATTGGTTTAGATAGCTGCGCTTTTGCGATTATTAAATTCCAATTAGAATTAATTTGGCATAGTTGGCTTAACCTGATTTGATTTTATTTATGCCCTTGATGATATGTTTCTACTGGTGATATTTATGTCCTTCAGGTTTATGCTTTTGTTGCTCCTAAAATTATTGGTGGAAAGAATGCACCATCTCCTGTGGGAGATCTTGGGATGATTGAGATGACGCAGGCTATAAATCTAATTGATGTTTGCTACGAGCAGGTTAGTAGGAGTTCATTTGTCTTTCCCTTGTAAATACTAGGTTTTGTCCCCCCTTTCAGAAAATACATGATTTGATTTATGCTTTATTACGAATCTATGGAATATCTAAGGAAAAAGTTACATGAATCTCTAGCATTGGATATTTTAGACGAATTTCCCAACTGAGCTGCCTTCGTCTTGATATTTAATGTATAATGTCTTTACATTTCTTTGATGAGATTGTGTTCTGGATACTGCAATGCAGGTTGGACCCGACATGCTTATTAGTGGATTTCTTCAGCCCTTACCAGACGTGATACCTGTAATCCCATCACGTGATGAAACTTTTGTTGTTGATCCTACTGTCTCACCATATGAGTCAAGGATCATATTTTTCTATAAAACATGGGATCTTTACGGAGCATTGTCAAATTTCTCTCCTCATCCCATTCAAATGGATGATGAAAATGGTAATTATGTGACTTGGTTGAGTGTTGAGCATTACTACCAGGTACTTGATTTTTTATTTTTTTTCATTAATTCTGTTTTCCTTTGGTGTTTTGTTGTAATTCTTATACATATAATTCAATGCGCAGGCACACAAGTTTGTTGGGGTGGATGATCCTATAGCACGGGATTGCGTTGAAAGGATTAAATCTGCAAAAAGTCCAGAAGAAGCTGCAAGAATAGGACGGTCAATGCAAAAGCAGAAACCTAACCTGGTACAATCGTCTATGGTTTCCAAACTTTTCTCAAACTCTTAATCTGATCTAGACCTACTGGCTCAAACAATATTTCCTTTCTGGATTCTGTCACCAATCATTTTCTCAAAAGCTTACCGTTTGGTTGGAGGGAAGTGGCAGGAAGGAGAGGGGTGTTAAAAGATTGCTTGATTGGTTAAGATAGTTGATGGGAGTGGAGTGGAAATAAAGGGGGCCAAAATCTCTTCCCTTTAATTTTTGCCTTCTCTCCCAAATTGGGGAGATTTGGGAAGGGAATAATACTAAAAGCTTCTAAATTTTGTTGACTAAATTCTCCTTAATTTAAATTTGTGAACTGAATGATTTGATTGGTAAGTAACCACAGGCCCCCCGTTGCCTTCTGCTAAAATTATCATTGGAAGAGTTTGGCAACAGTAATTGAATTTCTGACCAGTTACTCCCAGAGCTTTGATATGAATTAACTAAGTGTCATGATGTCCAAATCATGTATGTTGGTTTGGTTCCTTTCTCTTTTCCTTGTAAGTGGACTGAACCTTTCTTTTTATTGGTCACACAGATAAGATCTGACTGGGAGAACATAAAGATCGATGTCATGTACAAGGCACTGAAATGCAAGTTCTCAATCTACCCGCATTTGAAAACTATGCTTCTATCCACTGCCGGTTCTGTTCTAGTTGAGGCTTCACCACATGATCTGTTTTGGGGTGGAGGCCGAGAGGGAGAAGGCTTAAATTATCTTGGCAGACTGCTCATGAAATTGAGATCTGAGTTTCTTGGGGAGTCTTCATCATCAAGTGAGACCCCTAGTTTAACTGTATAGTATTTTCAAAGAGAAGAGTGACAGTATTTCATATACAACTACCAAAACTGTTTGTGGTGTCACATCTTGTTAGTTTATTGATCAAGCCTTCTGTTTTGCTTAAGAGGGACTTTCATCCAAGTGTCTTCAACACTGTTCTATGTTGTTTTCCGTTTTGACCTTTGTCTCACTTAATTGTACTTTTCTTACTATTCTATTTCTCAAGTTTGGTCTCTATTGTTTTTTTTTTCTCTGAAATTTGGTGTCTTCATTTCTTTTATGTGAATGTGCTACAGAGTTTTCATATAGGTATGTTCATAAACAGTGAATGTCAAATAAACTAGTGGGTAAAAAATGCACAACTAAAAGAATGGAAGATCAAATTTGCACATAAATAAATAAATCAAACTCGAAAGATACAAGTAGTAGAGAAATTAAAAGTATTACTAATCAATTTTTGGGTTTGAAGAAAATGTCAGCAATGAGATATATGGACTATGTTTAGTATTATTGGCGCCATGAGAAGGCCCTAGACAAAGATGACCAATAAAATATTGCCTAGGAGTTAGGAACATGATCTGCAAGTTTTTCAACCCTATCAAACTGTCCCTCTAAATAATGTGCTAAGTGTACATGCCAACAATGAAAAAACCACAATTTTAGTAAATTGATTGAAAGCCATAGAATGTAGTTGTTCTGCATGATCAGGGATAGAAAGAGAGAGAGTAACAACATTTCATAAAGGGTAAAAAGCTGGTGTTTTGTAAAGTGCTCCCCATAGATTGAAGTGAGAGTCCTAACTCCCAGGGTCACGGGAAGTGTCATTGATTGATGTGAATGTTTACTCAATAATAGCAGTGACGGGTCTAAACAGCAACCACTACTTCTTGCATTTATTATCTGGAATCACTCAAACTTCAACCAATTCCAATCATAAAGGGAAACTGCCCCTTTGAGTTCATCTACAACTAAGATCACCATAGACAAAATAAGAAAATTGGATAGTAACAAATTACTATTGGTTAGGTTTTTTCGGATTATCTAATTTTCTCAACAATAAAAGGTAAATTTGCGTTGTGAAAATATAATGATATAAACACAGTTTGTTACTTTAAGCGTGTAGAATTAATAACCATTGTTCTTGCCGCCGGAACACGATAGATCTGTGGTATGCAACACGTTTAGACAAAATCTTGTACCTTTTACTTTCTTCATCTTTATGTTTGTGGGATTGAACTAAGTTTCTTTTCTTTGCCATCACATTTGCACTCAGATCCTTCCCTTATATTTAACGTTAACTTTAAATAATATCATCATTTAGTGGTGCTTAAGAATTCAAAAACTTTCTATAGATTTCACGCACCATATTATCACGTCAATAAAGAAATTGTATTTTTTAAGAGATTTAATGTCTATGATACCTTAATTATGGAAAAAATCTATAATATTTATGTGTTACATTTATAAAATCGACATCTGTAATATTTTTAAACCTTTAATATTACCTTGAACCTTTAATATTACCATATCATAAAATAAGCTAGTTATGGTGGTTGGTTCGTGGTCATTGGCTGATTTATGAGTCCATCCATCTTAGTACTAAGAATTTATGGATCTTTTTCTTTCTTTAGGATTAAAGGTTTGTTGAAGATAAATTTCTTAGATAAATATTTTTAGGAATTTTTTTAGAAAAATATTACATAGGTTTTCACAATATAACTTATCTAACATTATATTCTTAATTCTGAATAATTTAATTTTAGATCATTCGAAAATTTATTTATTTTTTTTTTTAAAGAATCTGTCCGAACATCATTGGTAGCTTATTCGGTAAGTAATTTAAGCCAGCAATTCATGGTTATTTGGAAGCATCAAACTTGAAAAAAAGAGAGGAGGAATTGTATTTATTTAACTTGAGATTGTACTAAATAATAATCATCACATTCCCTGTAGTTTTGAGATTAACATTAATCATTCTTTAATATTTTCATAAAATAATACTTACTTATTGTCGTTTCTTCAATAGAAACTTCCCTTAATTTCTTAAATGACTTGAATTATTCCTTTATATGATAACTTCCTGTTTTGTTTTTGTAGCCATAATTTACTTAAGAAATAATACATAAAAGTTGGATTGGAAAAAATATAGTGTTTTAAGCCGAATAGGAGGGTCAGCACTGATAATATTGGGTTATAAACTAATTTTGTGAAATTTTATGTAGAATTGAAGTCCTTATACGTACTAAAAGTATTTAGAATAAGTTGGATGTTAGTTTCTTAATATAAATATTTTAAAAATATTTGTTCGATATATATTGTATTGTATTCATTAGAACTAATATTTATAAACTAATAAAACTTTTGAAATAGATAAAATGAAGTTTGATGAATTTGTGATGTACACTCAATTATGTATATTTTATATTTATTTATCTTGTATTTGTCGTATGATTTTCATTAATATATAATGTTACTAATATATGAGTTAATAATAAATTTTTAAAAAACTTTAATTATGTAGAACTCATATTGATAAATCGTAATATATATATATATATATATATATATATATATATATATATATATATATATATATATATACACACATTTGTATTGTAAAATTTATATTACTATTTTATAGTTTGACTCTTAATAGATAATATCTATGTCTCTTATGTTTTTACTAATATTTCATAAGAGGTAAATATTATTTTAAAATTAGAAAAATTTCGTGCCATTTGTAATTTCCCTAACCTAAAAATAATAATTTTTTTTGGTCGAACGATACAGAATAGAAAAATAATACAGGGCAGGAACAGTAATTAAAACGGCCATTTAAAACGTTTCCATTTAAACTCAATAAAATAGTTGCGAGTGGAAACGTATCAAATCCATTCTTTTAATCTTTTTGAGTATTTATTGAAGTCTTATTGGTGATGTAGTTAACTTTGAAATTAATAAAAACGTGAATACAACTTTTTGAAATTTTGACTTATTTCATTTTAAAAAGATGCTTCTACACAAAAATAACTTTTACTCTTCATTGGTGACATTAGCCATTAATTTGGTTGGACAATACACTCTTGGGAAAGTTATTCTAAGTTTCGACCATAGAATGAGTTTTCCACCGCAAGAAAAAGCACTTTTATTTTTATAAAAAGTGCTTCTTTTCATTACCTTATGTATAAAGTGCATCATCCTTAATGGTGTAGAAAAAATTCACGATTTTCTTGTAATAAAAAAATTATTCAATTTAGAACAACTAATCTCACCTAACTCAAACCATAGTTTTTTAGAAAAAGTCAATTCATTATTCGTCAAAAGCCAGACAAAGTAAATCGTTTTATTCAAGATTTTTGGGAAGTTATTTGTATAGAAAAAGTAAAGGTGTTGTTTGGTTCTTTTAGTTGGTATATATTTTACTGTTATAATGTATAATTAGTATTTTTAAAATTTATAAAAATGTTATATGTATTGATAATGTATATAAATAAGTTCTCATATTCTAAGTAAAAAAAAAGTATTTTTGAAAGAAAAACTCCACTAAAAATGATACCTCAAATTGTTCAATACAAATTTGTCCATAAATATTTCCAAGAAATAATATAGTTACCTGAAAAATATATCGAAATAGAAAATAAAAGTAAACTAACTACCGTCTAATATTTTGGTGTTCATAATATTTTTCACCGAAATTTAAAAATAAGAAATATATATATATAAGCTAAAGAATATGAGTCTCTTTCAACCCGATAAGATAGCAACACTAATTGCTGTCAAGCAAAGTAAATAAATAAATAAATAAATATATTAGCTGGCTTTCAACTAATAGTTTTTTATTGAAAATTAGTTTTTGAACGTTGGTTAGCTTCAAGCTTTTGTCTAATCCATTAACTATTTTTCTCAAATAGAACCATTGTTAGTAAATTTCATAAACTATTTTTAATTTTTAACGAGGAGTTAAATAAGTTTTATTATTTAAAAATGATAAAGTTTACATATATTTATTTAAATATTTCAACTTTCTAAAAGTATAAAATATTTTACTTGTCTTAAATTTTATGCAGTTGTTTCCATCTTTTTTATTTTCCTCGAATATGTGGATTAAAAACCGGTAGGGTATACCACAATATGATCTAATCATATTTTGAGTTTGAGTAAGTTTTTTTTTTTAATTTTTCTTATTCTTGTTATATAATGGATTATTTTCTGTAATGAAATTTAAGCTGAATAAATGAAATTTTTTCTAGTCTTGGTCCTTAGTAACATATTTGGTATGGGAATACGTTTTCTTGCAATAAGTTAACATTATTCTGAACTTTATAAAATTTGAAGCAATTTGTTGAAGAACACAATAATTGAAATAAGAGAAGTTAGCTTATATTTATATTTTAATGAGATAAAATTTCATGATAGACACTTTAGATTAATTGTTGTTGAATTGAAACTTGATTTGTTGGACAGTTAATTTTAACTACTATAGATTTTGATGATAAATTAAAAGTATTATTAACATGGATTATTTGTGATGAAAATGAAAATTAATTGTTCACCTGTGTATGATAATTGATTTTTTTTTTTAATTTTATGCACTTCTTTTTAAATTTATGTAGATGCATTTGTTTGAATTAAGTTATTTGAATATATTTTGATATTGATTTGATATATGAGATATCTCAAATTGATATTTAAATGCTATGTTGTTTATTAGATTCAGTATTTTGGATCTAATTAAATTAAGACAAATACAAATTTAGTAGTATATATAAAAGAAATAATTATATATTGCAAAGTATTTCATTTAGTTTGATTGGAATAAAAGACTTACTTTGTAAAAAAAAATTCACCTGATTTAGACAATCATATGTTACTCAAGTAGGTATTAGTACTGATGCTTTATCCAAACAACAAAATAAAATAAAATTAGATTTAGAATTTAGGATTTAAAATTTAGGAAGAATGATAAATTTTAGATTACTAATTACAAATTCTACATTAAGATTAAAATCACTATCCTTAACTCGTGACTACAAACATTTAAAATTTAATTATTATTAATATTATTATAATTTATAGGAATAGTCATTATTTCTTACCTTTTTCTAATGGCTCTATGTGTCTATCACACATATGTTATATAGTTTTAATCATTAATATGATTTAATATGTGTTTGTTTTTTTAGAGTTATAAAGGTGTATTAGAAATTGTTTAATTAGGAAGAAACTACAATTCATTTCATCTAACATAAGTTATTTATATCATTACTATTTAATTATAACATAAATTACCTTTGATTATTTATATTTAATTTGTAGGGTCTACATTAACGTAAAACTATAATTGCAGATATGATGAAACACATCTCTACAATCATATCATATCTACAAACATAATTTACTCACGGAGAAATACCGTAAAACTAACTCAAAAATCTTAATTTTTTAACTATGGATTTCACTTTTTATTTATAATTTCAATTAGTTATTCAATTATCCATCCCGTTAAAGAAAAATAATAAAAATATGCAAGATATTAAGACGTGACTAACTTCATCTTTTTAAGTATTTTTTTAATTGTATATTAATTTAATTTATTTAAATATACATGTAAATTTTACATTTTAGTCTTTTATTTAACAATATTGAATGTTATACTATCAATGATATATGAATATATGAATTCTTCATATGCAGGCGAATAACAAATAACTTATTTTTTATATTTATAAATATAATTTTTTTTATCATCTTTATATTATAAATATTTGCTTATTCAATTCTAGTTTTTAAGTTAAGAATAATAACAAATTAAGTTTTATCTTGATTTTCCTTATTTTATAAGAACTATCACTAGAACCATCACAAAAAAGTCATATTTAGATATAATTTTTTTTACATTATTTTCACATGTTCTACAATAATTTATAAATAAACAAAATAGTAAGTTAAGCTTTTGATGAGAGTCTGTAACCGACATAAATTTTTTAACCATTTTATATCACTTTTATCAATATCAATTATACAATCAACATCCAAACTATTATAAAGTTTTATTTACAAATTATTTTCTCTACTCTGTGGCCTACACTCTATTAAAACTAATTTATATAAAAGTTACAAAGTCAGACTTAGAAAAAACTAATAAAAGTAAACTTTATAAATTAATTGATATTTAAATTAATTCTAACATTTTTATTTCTTTTCTTTTGAACATGTTTATGAAACTTTCACTGTATATCTTTGTCCTTAACGGATTTGCATAAGAAGATGAAGATAATTTAAAATTTCAATAAATTCATGCAACTATGATCATATTTTCATGATTTAACTGTTTAATGAATATCCTCATTTGCCCCCACATCTCTTCATGACTTTAATGAGTGCTTATGAAACCACACAAGTTCTTCATATTATCTTATATACAAAAAGACACACATATACTATTTTATTATATTATTTAGGAGACACACAAAAACCAATAACATAAAAAAGCATTATCTTCTCTTCACATGCTCATTGTCACATAAAAAGTCTATGTCAATGCATTGTTTCATGCATCGTGTCAACAAACCAAATCAAACTAACACATAATAATCGACTGTACTATTTCAAAGGAACCATCAAATGAGTCAATATTATTATGAAAAAAAGTGTTTTTATTATTTATTTATTTATTATACTTTTTATAGAATATTTAAAACTTTTATATTTTTCAATTGAATTTTTACTGTTTAAATATTTTATTAATTAGATGACATGGTTATTATTTTACTCTTTCTTCTTTCGTTTTGTTTAATTGGTTGTTTTTAGATATTAAAAAATGTTAAAGTTTTGTGATTAATTTAAAATTATATTGTTGTTAATGTAAAATAATAATTGATTTTTATAGTTTCTTTGAAAATGTATTGAATAAGGATGTCTGTCATGCTTCTTGATTAACAATTAATCTTGATTAACAATTAAGAGATTGTCATATCCTTACCATTAATAGAGGTGACAATAATTCTTTATTATTCTGACACATTTCAAATAACAACAATAAAAATAATTTATTATTTTATATTAATCATAATATTATTTATATTAATCATAAAAATTTATATTTTTTCACATAAAAAAACAAATAAGCAAGATGACAGGACAATAAAACATTTCTCTTATGACAGTATATAATTAAAAAATATAAAAATTTAAATAATCAATAAAATTTAAAAAATTAATAAAGATTACATTGAAAATATTTAAATTTACGAAGTATTTAAAATTTATATATATATATATATATATATATATATTTAAAATTAATAAAAAATAATTTTTTTTTCTGTTACCAATTTAGGCACTGTCAATGAGAAAAACATCGAATCAAACAGCTGTTGGATCCTTGCATATACTATACATTTATTTTGAAGACACAGACTGTATTTAATGTTAAAAACTACGGTTGAATTCGATTTAATATGGCAGTACATTTTGCTTTTTTATTCATACTTCTATTTAATCTGATTTTACCTTATGATAGCTAGTATCCTATGTTTGAAGCTTCTGGTTAACAGATTAAAGCTATAAATTTTTATATAATTTAATTGATGCTTCATATTATTAAAAAAAGAAGCTTATGCGTGCTTCACGTTTTCAATGTCAGACTCAATGTGGCCATGGTTGATAGAGATATTGGGACCCTGATTCATCATTCTTCAATATTCACTAATAATGGTGCCACTTGCAAATTACTACATAAGATATTTTAAAGTGTTGAAGATTTCAGACTATGGTTAAACCTAAAAGTTTTATTTATTTATTTTTATTACATTCTTGGTTTACTAGGTACCCACTTACATCTTGTAGAAAGGTAGGTATATATAATATCCTTTTCTTCAATATTTTTATAGAAATTAATGACCATAAAACTATTTGAAAAGTTAATTATTCATTATTATTTTTAAACAACTTTTTTTTTTCAAATAAAATGCATAATTGGTTAACACTGATATATGAATTGTTGCAAACTCTCTTACGTATTAGGATAAAACAAAAGGCTTGCAATAGAAGAAACAAAATAATTTGGAATTTAGAAAAGTAAATAAATCAAACATGTTCACCTATATAAAATTAATTTTTATACTAGTACGCAAGATATTTATGAATCAACGTATATAATATTAAATCACATAACATACTCTATTGAAGATTTCATTTGGTGTGATTTATAAATGTGTACAACAAACTTTTTATATACAAAAAGTAAAATAAAGCTTATTTCTATAATTACCATGGGTTAATAAAATAAAAACTAGAAAATATACTTATCATGATTATTCAGAAAAAGTATTAAAGAGACATAACTATTATTTGACTATTATAAAAAAAGGATTATGGTCTCCAAAGTTGTATAAATAATTTTGTTTGCTAACATTCGATTATTAGAGAAATCGAGAGATTATGAATAAGATTTAAAAATATCAATGAGACTAATACTAACTTCTTCAGATGATTATCTATAGAGGTAGTTTGACGTAAAAATTTGCTTAATAGATGTTTTAAAAAGAGTTCGTAGGTTTGAATTTTTGCATAATTTTTTATTTTTTATATATTTTCTTTAAAATGGTATCCATGTTGAAGTGAAAACTTGATAAAAATATTGGATCAATTTTTTTTCCGCTCAATTCCTCGTTTATGTAAGAACAAAGTAAAAAAATAATCCTTCTTCTTTATATTATTTTCTAATCGTTTAACTGATTTGTGATGAGTATATAAATATTTGAAGTTAAGTTTATATGTATTTAGAGTTGTTCTATTTATGTTGGTGACATGTATGTTGTTTTTATGATTTTTTTTTGACATTTTTTCCTACTTTTAATATTTGGTAAAGTTAATTAGGATGATATTATAATCCGAGTAAGATATTAAGCACCAAATGATTAATCTTATAATTACCAGTTTATTTTGTTACATGTGTTTTTTAATTATAATTATATTTTTACATAAAATATTATTATTATTATTATTATTAATAGATCACAACATAAAGGATACAAAACATCAGTTAAGAATTTGAAAGCTTTCAACATATAATAAATATAAATAAATTTATACGAATCACATTTCAATACCACATTCACACTAATTACAATTTTTAATTATATATACTCACTCAAATATTTATTTATCTTGTGTCCCACCTTATATACACCACTTTTCACATCCAAGTATAATTAGATTTACATCTCATCAAATTCATAATAATTATACATTCAAAGACTTTCATAAGACATACAAATATGTTGAATTTAGACTTTATAAATTTTAGATCTATCACATTACAATTCCCTTCAATTTTAGAGAATTATAACAAACATTATGCACTTATGTCACAAGATAAATTTATGACTTTCTAAATCCATATTTATTTCAAACCACAAGTAAAAAAACAGACTTTTATTACTTAATAACTTTCTCTATGTGAGTGTAATAAACATTGAAGTTAAAACAATATCACAAATTTAATGAATTTTAGAAATGCATAACACATAATATTCCCTATGGATGAACACCCACACCACATCACACCAACAATTTCAAATCACATCACATCATCAACCTCATTACATTAATTTACTTTTATTTTTCATAGTTCATCATTCATAACTATATTTTTTATACAACATTTTTCTTTATCGGCAATATTTGTTATACAACATATGCATAAAAATTCCAGACAATTTAATTAAAATATATCATATTTAATATTTGTTCTATAATTATACAATAACCAACATATTCCTAACCTAGTTAAAATATTTTAATAATTTTTTTTTATAAATTTGATAAGCAAACATGGGTAATAAGCACCAAATTTTCTTAAACTCGATGTTATTGAGAGAAAATTAAAACTGTTTAATGGAATATGTACAAAATATGACTGTTTCATAGTTTCAAATTGATCAAACATGTAAATTGAAACCTTTAGCTATAAAACAAATTTCAAAGCATTTAAACACATAATCCAACGAGATCAAATAACACACGAGAACTTATATAACTTTCAATGTGTGACCTTTTCATACCATACTAAGAAAAATTTCATAAAAATTCTCCTTTGTTAACTTAATTAAATTCATTTTAAGCATTCTAGTTCATTTCAACCTAACTTACACCAAAACATCTTATACACTTAATCTTATTAACTTTTACACATCAAAACCTATCTCAATATAATCACGATTTAATAAAAATTAGTTTATAAATTTTCATACTACCACAAGTTTTTATTTTCACACACTAAACTGAAACATGCTCATAAAACAACCTAAAAATCAAACCATATATATTATTACAATATTAGATTAATATATATTTATCTATGTCTATCAAACTCCACGAGCAAACATGTTACATATAAATCATTTACAGGCAAAAAATTCAATAAAAAAAACAAAAAACGATATACTTTAAATAAAATTTTAATTAAATGAATATCTTCTATTCTTATTACTTTCACAATAATAGGTTTGAATTAAAAAATAAAAAATAAACAACCAACTTACAATCTTATAAAGAAAATAAAAACTAAATTTTAAAGAGATAATATTTTATAAAAAATAATTTTAAAATAGTTAAGGTGTTCTACTTATAAGTTTTTTTTAACCTAATTAATAAAATAGTGGTAAATTATCCTTTTAAAATTACTTCTACTTTAAATAAATTTACTCAATACCTTCGTAAAATAGACATTAATTTTAACTAAGAATGTTTTTATGTGTTTAATTATGTGATTTTGTGCATATTTTTTTTAGAACTTTCTAATTTCAAATGTTTAATGATAAATACAGTGAAATAGTTAATTAAATAATAAAAACATTTATTTAGAAAAAGTGTACCATGGTAATTTTTTTTTCCTTAGAGGGTGATTTAATACCAAACATAAATGACAGAAGTCAATGTTATGTTATCTTAATATCAGAAAATGTGAAGAGAATTTTTTAATGTAAATGTGTAGTTGGTAGTAGAAGACTTCAAAACACTTTTTCTTCTTGTCACCATGTTAAGCCTCTCTTTTGCTCTATTTGTATATTGAATTTTTTAACCACGTATCCATTTTAATATATTATTTTTTTATCTCGATTTCAAATTAAATTTCAATATATGTTTAAATTATGAATTATAACATATTTTGAAATATTTGTTAAAAAAATTAAATATTTAAAAACATTTATACTATGAATGTTAATTATAATGTAATTTATAAACCGTAACACATTTACTTATCGTACATATTAATTATATACAAAATCTTCATAAAATATCCATAACCTTACAAAGTTAAATGTTATTCTTGTAGTGTGAAAAGGTAGTAAAGAAATAATGAGAAATATTTGAGGAAGGTGAGAGAGAGGCCATGTTATCTCCCAATCTACTCCACCAACCTTCTTTGAATAATATTCACAGATTTGAAAACCTATAATTAATTGAAACAGTTGTTACATTGAAGACATAGGAAACCTTGTCTGTGTTATTGTTTTATATATTATTTCAAAAAATTCAAGTAAAATTAAAAACATAATGGTAAAATGTGAGAAAATTAAAAAATATATAATAAAATATAAAAAGAAAAATTCAGCAATAAAAAAAGTTGTAGTAATTGAATGGTCAAATATATAAAAAGTTATTTGTTTTGTTTGTGGTTTGATTTGATTGGTAAAGTCATATCCATGGCTGCTTCATTTATTTTGTTTATATTTAGTGTTTGTCAGTAAGGAACCAGGGGATTAGGGTGAACTGCTGACAGGGATGGTGATTAAAAAACTCACCTAATTCCACACATCAAAATTGAAATCTCAAACTATACAAATTAAAAATATAAAATAAAAATGACTAAAACTTTGACCAAGAAATTTTGTCAAAATTGTTTCAAAAGAGAAAAGGGCATTAGTCATAATAAAACTATGTTGTGTACAAATAGAAAAGTCAGTAGATCAATTACAATCTTAATACCATGAAAAAAAAGATTGGTTAATATGTATTTTTAGTTCATAAAAAAAAGAATAAAATACACTATTTTATATTAAATAAATTTGATACTTATTTTTTTTTATAATAATGACAACGAGGGTAATACTTATCTCCAAAAAAGTTCATTAGTACCTTAACATGTTAGGAGAATGTGATTGGGTACGGGAAGAAAAAGTTCATGTCGATTTCATTTTTGACCTAATTGCAATAAAATTTAAAATTTTATACTTTTTACATCTTTTTAATTTCAATTTCAACAATTTTAAATGATTTTACAATACAATGTTTCACATAAAATGAAAGGTGAAATTGCCATGAAACAACCTATAAAAACAAATAAGAAAAAAAAGAAAGACAAGTTAAAATAATTTTCCCTTCAAGGAGAAAACATTTGTGAGAACTCATTGTTAATAATGATAACAATCAAATTATCTTTATAGGCATAATCAATTTTGAAAAAATAACTGTAGCTTTCTTCAATGAGAGATGAGATTGTTTTATTTATTATATCATTCTATAATTTTGTATCCTTTTATTATATGATAATTATAATAAATAATATTTTAATAATTCAAATAAATAAAAAAATATGGATAATTGAACAAAAATATTTTAAAATTAATCTTGAAAAATTAAGATAATATTTTTTTCTATTACGAATAATAGAAAAAACAATATTAATTAAGAGTGATAAAAATAACGTCACAATAGGGCAAGTTAAAAATTTACTTAACAATGACTTCAATTTGAAATTAAAATGAGAGAAGTAATTTTAAGAAAAAAAAGACAACTTCAATTTTAATGGTTTCTAAAAAACATTTAACATAAAAAAATGTAACCTCAGTTAATTAACGCATTTCACAAATATTCATCTTTTAAATGGAACTTTATAAGTAAGAGACTAATATATTTACAATTTTTTTAAATGACTATTTTATAATTTTTTCCATTAACAAATTTTATATGTTTAAACTTGGTAGACCATTGGAAAATGTAGTCTACACTTCTCATTGTGTGTGGAGTTGTAGGAGTACATAGTAATCAAAGACGCTTTCTTCTAAGTTTAATGATAAGTATAAATTGATTTTTAAATAATCGATGGAACTTAGTGATAAAAAAATCTCTTTATAATTTAAATGAGTTAAAAAAGTGTGTTGAAATTTTTAAAAAAAATCTAGAAAAGGTACTTTTTAGAACTGCTAAATTTATTTTATGTAATATGTAAGATTCCAGTTCTAAACCTGAAGTTTTAAAAAATAATTAGAGTGAATTAAAAATTTTCAACAGTTTGAGAGTCTTGAAGCATTTAAAATAAGGGTAATCTTATTTAAATTTGATAAAATTAATAATAATAATAATAACTCTTATTTTTATTAATTAACGTAGCTAAATTTAATATTATTGATTAAAAACTAGAATTATTATGTACTAATTAATTGGATTCCCATTGCAAGGGTTTTAAATCACAGTTTACAAACTGCAATGCATAAAATGTAGAAACAATATATTGGAAAAAGAAAACATGTCCTTATGTTAACAAAAAAAGAGAGTATATTTTGACCCAATTGAAGGGCAACCATACTTTGTGTGTAAGAAAAATCTCGAAACTCCTATACATACATAAACACGCGTTAAAACAGACAACAATTGACCTCTTTAGAGTAAATCTGAGTTCAGTAATAAGAATCAGTTACTATGTTACTTGGTCGGAAATATATATATATATATATAAATATATATATATATATATATATATATATATATATATATATATATATTTCTTTAATTTTATATTCTGTTTAAAGCAATGATAGCAAAACTCGTTTTTAAAAGGTTTGTCCAAAAATTTGCTTTGTCTATCATCTCTTTTCTCCTCTGTTAGTTTTTCCTTCTCTCTTCGTCCAAGAGTGACGTCTTCCAGAGACAAGAACGGCTTTGTTTCTGGGTCTGTGAACTCTTAGTGGTTCAGATTCTTTCCCCACTTTCAACTTGTCCGCTTCTCACTCTGTTCAACATCTCATTACAACTTCATCATACATACACGCACTCTCTCTTTCTCTCTCTCCCCTCACATTCTCCCTGTTCTACCCACCCATTCTCGTTCCTTCTTCTACTTTCTGGTCAATTCAACCCCCATCTACGCCTTTGATCCAAAGCTCAGAACTTTGCTTTCTGGGTTCGCTTGATGCTGATGTGGGTTACCTTCAAAGTACCACCTTTGAGTACATACATCTCGAGTTGCTAACTAATCCCTTTTGTTGATTTTGCGACGGAAGGTTTTTAATAACAAAAAAAAGGGTTTCGTGGGGGATTACGCAGATCTGCATGTTATCTTCTACTGTTTGACAATAACCGAAACCAAAAAGAGGAAGAGAGAGAAAAAAAGGAGTGTTGTTTTTTTGTTTTTCTGGTTCTCCTCCCATTAAAAAAAAGACCTCTTTCTTTCTCGTCTTATCCTGAATTCCCTGCCTTGGTTGATGACTGAAGGTGGTTCACTGCCATTTTAGTCATCTCAATCTGAAAAGTGTGCTGGCCTGATTGTAGCGGGGGTGGTGAAGAGGTTGCAGAAATAAAAATAACAAATTGAAGGTGGAGAAGTGGTGTTGGGGATTGTGAAAGGTTTGATTTTTGTTGGGGATTCTCAAAGGGGTTGTGACGGATCCTTCAAGGGAAGAAAGTGGGTGTTCGAGTGGTGTGGAGTGCATTCTTGGCATTCTAAGGGCCCTTAAGATGGGGTCCTGCTTCTCTGCGGAAAGCAGGAGCCCTCACCCCACTTCACCCTCTCAATCTTTCAGGAAGCGCAAGAGCAACTCCAAGAAGAGGCTTGGATCAAGAGCTTCTTCCTTTGAGTATTGGAGGAATGAACCTCTGCATAGGATCCCTGGCAGGATCTTCCTCAATGGCTCCTCCCAAGTTGCATCCTTGTTCACTCAGCAAGGCAAGAAGGGCACCAACCAGGATGCCATGGTTGTTTGGGAGGTTAGATCCTTTCTCTCACTTTGCATTTTCTTATATTTGCCTAATTACCCTCTTTGTGTACTGTTTCTTTTGCTACATTTTCCTCACAATTAAGATCTTTTTCCATCTTAATGTTAGTGAGGTTAATTGATTTACCTCATATTGGGTTTTGTACCCTGCCATATACATACGCACATGGGTTGTTTTTTTTTTTGTTTATACATACATACACACCCACAACTACTTTTCCGAGTCTTATGTTGAGCCTTGTATTCCATACCCTGCTTCATTTGGATTTGGTTGTGACGTTCATTGATTGATCAAGTGATGGTTTTTTTGCATATATAGTTTTGTCAAAGTTATGATTGTTGCTGATCCTTAATTCTCTTATACATGACTTCGGCTATGTATGACTGGTTCTGGTTTTGATTGTGACATTGTGAATTGATGATCTCATATTTTATTCGGCTGGGATCACTTGGTGAAAGGTGGTGGAGGACTTAATTGTGCATTTATATTCTGTTGAACAGAATTTTAATTGCTTCTGTTTGCCATCTATTGCAGAACTTTTGTTCTAGACCAGATACTATTTTCTGTGGAGTTTTTGATGGCCATGGTCCATTTGGTCACATGGTTGCAAAAAGAGTGAGAGATTCTCTTCCTCTAAAACTGAATGCCCATTGGGAACTTAATGTTTCTGGTGAGGAAGTCCTCAAGGAGATTAGCGTTAATACTGCAGGAAGCATGAATATAGAAGAGGCTGCCTCTGCATCTGCTGATGAGGATTCCGGGGTATCTGTTGATGCTGAAGAAACAGAAAAACACCCAGAAATCTTTGAGACACTTAAGGAATCCTTTTTGAAGGCATTCAAAGTTATGGATAGGGAACTCAAGACCCACCAAACTATTGATTGTTTTTGTAGCGGAACAACAGCAGTAACTCTGATTAAGCAGGTGTTGCTTTGTAACCTTTGGAAGATTATGTTTTGTTAGAAACTTATAATTGTCTGTGAAAGAGTTATTTCTGACCATAAATAATTTTGGTTCATTTATAGGGCCATGATCTTATCGTTGGAAATGTTGGTGACTCCAGAGCTGTGTTGGGTACAAGAGAGAAAGATGACTCCCTGGTCGCTGTCCAGTTAACTGTGGATCTGAAACCCAATCTTCCGGGTATATCTCTCATCCGGCCATTTGGGAAATTCTTACTTACTTTGCGGAACACTGGCATCAAATTGTTGAGCATCCATCTAGCAGTGGAACCTATCTAAATGTCAAGTTCAATTACATGTGAAATACTTGCACACATTGTTTGTGATCAATCTAATGTAGGTGACAAAAGTTGAAGAAAAAGTTAAAATCAGTTCTAGGTCATCTTCATGAAGAACACGGTTTAGTTGAAATGCCCCATGTGTTATTGAATTATCTCTATCATTCTTGATTTTCATAGAAATATCCATCTCTCACCATTATGTTGTCATTATTGGAATTCTTGATCAGTTGATCCCTTGTAAATTTATGAAATTGCTGGAAATCATGCATGGTCCATGCAGTATGCTAACAGTATAAGATGTGACACATTTGGCATATTAGAGGATAAGAAATAGAAGTTTGCATGATAATACACATTTACACAATGATATTGAGATGGGCCATAAAAGGGACATCTGCAAGGGTAGAGATACTAAACTAACACTTAATTCGCAATGTCAATGGACCAAATTTTACATCTTTTGTGCTAGGTTTTGTGTCTCTATGTCATGGCTCATCTCAAATTCAACTTCTGTAGAAGAACTCTTTCTTCGTTTTTGTGTTTAAGTATACATTGCTTTAGCCTGTATATCACTTTGTATTAAGTTGACAGCTCTCAAATGCTATTTTCATGCTGGTCATATATGTAGATATTGTTCATATGTCTGAACCAGTTTATTCTTCTCTCTTACAGCTGAAGAAGAGAGAATCCGCAACTGTAAAGGCCGTGTTTTTGCTCTTCAGGATGAACCCGAAGTTGCTCGGGTCTGGTTGCCAAACAATGACTCACCTGGCCTTGCCATGGCAAGGGCATTTGGTGATTTTTGTCTCAAAGATTTTGGCCTGATATCTGTTCCAGAGATGTCATACAGAAGACTCACTGAGAAAGACGAGTTCATTGTCTTGGCAACAGATGGGGTAAGCCTTTGTCAATGCACTTGCCACAAAGATTTCCTTTTTACTTAGCCTTTTGACTTTCATCTCAAGTTTGTTGCTTGTTAATGGCAGATTTGGGATGTTCTCTCAAACAAAGAAGTGGTGGACATAGTGGCAGCCACCTCAAGGCGTTCCTCCGCCGCGCGAGCACTGGTCGAGTCAGCCGTTCGCGCATGGAGGTACAAGTATCCAACCTCCAAGGTGGATGACTGTGCTGTGGTTTGCCTCTTCCTGGACTCTGCCTCACACAAAGTATGCAGTGCTTCCAATGCCAAGTCCAAGGAGCAGCCTAGTTCGGCCGTCCAAGTCCACAACGGCGACCGGGGCGACGTTCCGGCCCCGACCGGGCTAGCAAGGTCAGGAACATGCAGGGAGAACAATGAAGGTGATCACAGCAACAAGAATGAGGAGGAGAAAGAGTCTAAGGAGGAGGAGATAGATCCTGAGTCAGAAATAGAGTGGTCTGCTCTTGAAGGGGTGTCTCGTGTGAACACATTGCTAAACCTCCCAAGGTTTGAACCTGACAAAGAAGACAAGGGGATGAGAAAACAAAAATGAAAGAACATGGTTCAACCAAGGAATGTTGAGTTGAGTTGAGTTGAGATGAGTTGGGATGGTCTTTTACTTCATATTTGTTTATTTTGTTTTTGTTTTGTTTTCCATCAGCATGATATAGATACACACCCTTTCCTTTTTTGTTCTTTTGCACAATTTTCTTTTCTATTGAAGTATTCATGTTCCCATCACCAATTGGTGTTCTTTTGTTTCTTCTGGGTCATATGTTTGGACTAGAGAAGATGCCCGGGCTGTTTTAGTGTCTGGAAATCTCTGTGCTTGAAAATTTTGTAAAATCAAACTCTTCTTACCATATATTTTTTTTTTATCAAAGCCCTTACTTTGTTACTCTTTGTATTGCCTATTTTACAGTGTTTTTTTAAGTTATGTTGTTATAACAGAGTATTCCAGAATCCGGGGTTTTTGAAATAGTTCAATTGAAAATCAATTTTTTATGATTGTAGTAAACTAAAGATTAGATTTTTTGGAGGATTAAACATGTGGGTCAAATTAAACGTGGTGGTTGTAGCACGGTTCGCGAGGGAGAGTTTAATATTGGTTAATTATGGTTGAACTACTTGAGCGATTGAGAAAGAAATTGGATAAGGACAGGGTGAGTGGTAAGGTTCATAAATGAAATGAAGTGGTCTAAAATTTTCAAGCTTTTACATCTTTCTTTTAGGGGTGGAAATTAATGTGGTGTGGTGTGGACAGGAGTAACTCGTGTTTGCTATTATTTGGAGTGTTGTGTGAGGTTGCTGACAACACTGTGTTCACACTGATCTGTTTCACTGCAAAATTGTGTGTCATTTAATTTTGATTCAATTATTCATGCTTAAATTGCAGGGCATTTGTTCTGGGCCTCTGATATAGATTATCAGATAATGACTTTATCTTTTCAAATTTAGTTTCGTAAATTTGAAGGATAAGATTTTGAATTGCAAATCTTCCAGCTAATAAAAGTGCAGGGATCTTTTTTCTGATATATGGCAATTAATGAAGAGGGTATTAAATTTATAAATTATAAATTATTTAGATGATGTTGATGTTACTTCCACATATCAACTTGCCAATTTGGGTTCAAAGACAGTTAGTAGATGTATATTAATGCTACGCAAATAAGTGTTTTTTTCCTTTTAAACAATTTATTGAAAAGCTTCCTTTTTTAATGCAAATTGTTGCAACCTTTTGAGGCCATTCTCTTTTTCTTCATCTGTTCCTTTTTTTGGTTTTAAGTTTTGATATATATGATAAGTATTAAATTCTATGACCTAGATGAGACTAATATTTGATGATTTGATTAGGTTTAGGTTCTTTTTTCGATGTCTGATAATAAAACCCTTCTCACTTAGTAGTTTCTTATTTCTCTATATATAGATAAGATTTAACTAAATTTTAAGTCAGAGTAAATATCATTATTTTCAATTAAATTTGTTATGGTAATTTGATTACATAACTGTTATCTTGCATTTTTATGATTGCTTGTATTTCTACACAAACAATTATAAAACATTACATAATTAAGTTTTACAACTTTTGAAAATTTTAATATTTTCAATTGAATTTTTATCAATTTTTTTAAAGTTTTTAAAGTTTGTATATTTTTTAATTAGATTCTTATTATTATTTGGGTTACAAATTAAAACGAAACGACCTCATTTTTATAAAAATAAATAAGATTGTACATGACATGGTAAAATCAAAAGATTACTTCATTTTCACTTGACAATAAAATCAAATACTATGTATTCAATTAAAAAAATATAAAAAATATTACATATTCAATAAATAGAATCTCTTAATAGGAATTCATTTGAAAAATCTTTACTTTTTGAACACTTAACAAAATCATACTTTTTAATAAAAAATTAATTAAAAATATTAAATTTCATAATGAATTTAAAACTTAATTAAGAGTTGGAGTACATTTTTATAAGAGGAAATTCATTTTATTAGAAAATAAAAAATTATATATATATATATATAAGTTATTCCCAATATATTTATTTATTTATTTGTCGTGTTCGGTAAGTTTAACCTAATACTTTTCAAAAAAAATAAGTAGCTTATCTTTTCTAGAGAAATCGTGAGAATAAGGAGCTTTTAGAAAAGTGATTTTGGATAAGATTTTTTAAGCTTATCCATATTTTTTTTTTTTTGACAAAAATGCTTATAGCTTTGTAGGCGTTATTTTTTTTTCCTAACCAAAATTAGTTTTATCTCAACAATTGTGTGATAAAAATTTACACTAAATGTTTTTTTGACCATGATATATCATTACTATTATAAATACTATGTTTCATGACCTTATTTATTTAGTAATCAATGTAGTATTAGAAGTAATGATAGTTTCTAATAATATAAATATGATTCTCGAGTGTAATTAAACTAATATAAACTTACTTTTTTACTTTGGTTCCAATTTCAGTTCATATAGATAATATTTTATAGTTATTATTTTATGAAAAAAAAAATATAATTAAAAATAACTAATTTTTATGAGTTCCTTTTATTGAGGCTCACAATCAAACACGGCTTTCAATTTAAATGTGTTAAATCAACTTTTTACGGCAAGGACAAATAATTCGATGACACATATGGAGTCCGGTTAAAACATTTTTACTATAAACTTTTTTATAAAACATATTTAATAACACATAATAATATAAAATTTATTCATCGTACTAGGAAAAATAAAAATCAAACATTCATTATAAGAAAATAATCTTATAAGCTGCGATTATAAATACGATGAAATGACAATTTAAATTTGAAATGTTTTTAAGGAAAATTTTGTTGGTGTTTACTAATGTTACATATTTTTATTATAGTATAATTAACATTCATCAAATTTAAATCGATAAAGTTTTTCCTTTAAAACGTTATCATTAGCATCTTTTAATTCCAGAATACCACATGCTCATTATAATTTGAGACTAAAATCATGTTCTATTAATGCAAACATAACAAAAAAACAAAAAAAACTAATTGTACATAAATAGTCCTACTCAATTAGGCCCATTTTATATTCTTATGACAACACTGTCTATTCATGTTTCATTTCTCAAAACATAAATTAAGAAATATAAATGTAATATTTCTTCCTAATTCATAATAAATTTTATACCATTATTTAGGATTACTTAGAATGGATGTTTATTAAAAGTTAATATATAATATTAGTTAATTAAAGATGTTGAAATTATTCTCTAATTTATTAAAATCATCATTTAACATTAAAAACTTTCTACGAGCTAAATATTTTTCAAAATACAAACTATACAAGAAAGAAAACACATTTGGGTTCTTTTTTTTATATATTATTTAACTTTCTTACTTTTATTTAATGTAAAACTTACACTTATACTTAAATATCTAAAAATATAAAATATAAAATTAAAATAATAATATCATATGAAATTTTGATTGGAAAAGATATAGATAGTGACAATTTCATACAACTCAAATGTGAAGTTAGGTACCCATTTTTCCTATTAGATGTTAATATGGAAACTTCTATTTTTTTTCCAAGTCTTATTTTAAGTTATAAAAGAATAATTGAAATTTATTTCCATGATGTTCCTCCCATTCATCTTCACACTTAAACAAAGATATTAATGACATTAATTTTTTTCACCAATATGTTGTACACATTTGCTAAACAATTTTTTATGAATGAGCAAAGGTGTCAGACAATGGATTAACTTCTATCCCATATGTATTAAACATTAGTGACCAAGAAAAGAAAAAAATTGACACTATAAACCCCATATTGTGATTGTTTTCCTCTCTCAGCAAGTGTGAAAACGGGACCAATATAATAATTTGTGGATATCAGTTAAGAAATTAAAAATAACTTTAACCAGTGAACATTTTTTTTTAATTAAAAGTTGCTTCAACTTAAGTTAATATACTTATTATTATATTGTCAAAACTTTATAAGTTAAAATAATTTACAAAGGCATTATAAGTGTTGTTCTAAAATCTAAATAATAATTTGAGGCATCATATCCTCTCTTCGAAAGGATTGATGCATGAAACAAAGTACTCTTAAATAATAATTATCCATTACACATTTAATGTAAATGGTAAACTAATCACAGAATTAACACAGTGTGCTTATTTTTACGTCACATAAGATCAATGCATGCACATTTACTTATATTTTCTTCCCTTCCAACCAATGCCTGAAAAAATCCAACGCTTCCAGTGGCTTATATTCCGGCACGGTGTGCCCAGCTCCCTGCACCAAACCCATATCTAAGAAACTTCTATAGCAAAAACCACATAAACCTAACAATTTTTCTTTAACTGTTTAATAGTTAAATGAGTTCAACTTATCAAAACTAATTGCAATTTCGAATTACATCTAAATAAATAAAACAAAATTATAATTACCTTGATTGTTAGGAATGTGAGGTTGTTCTCGTACGCTTGCAAGTACCTGTGTAATGTCATTTCAATTTAATATAATTTACGAGTTATCTTTACATGTAGGTTTTTTATTTTTTCATTTTGATGTAATTTTGTATGAAAATTCCTAAAATGGATAAATTATTTTTAATTCTCACAATGTATAAATGGTGTTATGTTGAAAAAATTATGTCCATGATAGAATTAAAGATGACACAATTTCAAAATAAATAGTCACTCAAATCATGTTACATTTCAGTTGTAATTTTGATGAATCGAGAATATGTTATTGTGACAGATTCAATTCAATTTTAAATGTATTGAAATCATGTTGGTATAACACGATTTATTCCTCTGCGAAAATAAAATAAAAAGAATTACCAATCCTAAAATTTTTTCTAAAATTGCACTAAAATGAGAAAAAAATTACCACCCATCAATAGTTAATTGAACAACATTGTTAATTAGGTTAATAAAAATGCATACCCAGCAACTTGGTTATTTGAGTTCCATGGCCTCCATTCATCCACAATCTTATACCCCAGAGATCGAGTCCAAGCCTCACTTCCAGTAAATGGTACACACATATCATGGTCACCACTGCCATGATCCATGATCATACATGCATGAAACAATGGAGGATTTTAATTAACTAATTAAGCATTTAACAAAAGCAATTAATTAACAGTTAACCAAGTTCCAATTAGAATTAGTGAAATTGAAGATGATGTGTGGCACCTGAAAATAAGTGCCTTGTAGCCCAGCTTGGTTAGGTTCTTGTGGTAAGGAATCATGCTTCCAGCATCGTGATTGTACTCTATCTTACTTGTACATAATTCCCATGCACCCACCACGTTTTCCTGTTCATGTGTATCAAAATTAATTAATTAATCATCATACTTTAATAACTTAAAATAAACATAGTTAATAAATACTAATTACTGTGATTACCTACCGATTCAGCATGAATGGCTTTCCTCACTGCATCGTTGTTCAACCATGAGCTTGCTACTTCATCATTCTGCTCTTTGCCAAATCAAAATCATAACATGTTACACCTTTGCATGTGGCAAGTTTGTCATGTCATTGTCTTGTTTTCAAGAAATTACTAGATTGTTTGGGACCACAAACACATGCTTCTAATCAATCTCTATTTAAACTTTAAAGACAATGATTAGGTGTGTAATTATTGACTAAATCAATTTACAAAAAGATTTGTTAGGCATAATTGAAAACTTACAACACAAGCGACATGCCTCGTTTCAGCCAATTGAGGCCATAATGTGACAAGACCAGGTTGAGCTGGTGCTCGATAAGGCCAAGCTCTTCCAAACATTCTCTTCCTCACTGGGAGAGGCTTATCAGTAACTCCTAATTGCTTGAAACTCTCTGGTAAGCTTCCATTTTCTTTGGCTATGGCAGTATCAGGGTAATGGTAGCATGGCTCTAGTATATTGTACACGTTAAGCCCATCAATGGCCTGATATAATAATCATGATTAGTTGTTATTGTTCATAATGAGGTGAAGAAGAAACAGAAACCAAGCATGCTCTTTCTATATGATCAATGTCTCACCCTGTCAACTTTTTCAATGCTCTTATAACACCCATCACTTTCATCCAAGGAGTAAGCATCGTAGTAGTTTCCTTTGCATGTAGCTTGCAAATCCTGCACATAATCGAATTTAATAATAAATACTTAGTGAAAAGTAAATAATAAATAAATTAAGTTGTACGAGAAATTAATATTTATTCATCACCTCATAGATACTGTCGGATATGAGGCCCATCCCATGCACAAATGGGATGAGAGCATTGCCATCAAATACTTCGTCCGTGACACCATTTCCAACCATGTAACCCTAAGAAAACAAAAAACAAAAAATCAAAGGTAATTTAAGGTATTTGCTGGTTTTCTACGTCAAACTTTAAAAGTAATTTTCATATAATCTCTTTATTATTTTTTATTAAGAATTTGATCTCATTCTTAAGGAAATTTCCTACATAAAAAAAGCCGTGTAAAAAAATCTGTTAATTTCTAGCTATCACCTCATAAAATATTTTATTCTACGTAAAAAATATGTACCTTAAAATTGATCACGGGCTTTATACCACTTTGGATTCCTGTATACACAAATAATTTATGCTCATAAATCACGATCAAGTGAAAATATATATAGCAAGTTGGAATTCAAAACTTCAGTGTACATTCTGAGCATGTAAATTTTTTTTTTTTTTATAGTATATGGTCTCACAGACAACAGTTTAAAATTTATATTGAAAGTTAATTTAAATTATATAAACTCATGAAGCATGCATGGCATTGTTTACTCGTGGAATTGGACTTCAGCATTGGTACCTTTGGCAACTTCAAAAGCCAGAGTAGGCACATAAATTCCAGCGTAAGACTCTCCAGCAATATAAAATGGATTAGCCTGGAATTCTGGAAATTGCTGAAACCACTGCCAATAGAAGAGATCAAAACAAACAAACAACAAAAGTGTCATTAATTATTATTATTATTATTTGGAATTATGCACGATGCTTCATGTATCATTGTGTCTAGCAAACTTGGAATTTATTATGAAATAAAAAGAATGAAAATATTTTTTTTCCTATCGAAAACAAAAGAAATAAAAGACTGAATATATATATAAGTAATAGACCCAAAAAAAATCAAATAAAAATATTACTCTGATTTATTATAAAAGCAAAATAAATAGAATTATAATTGTATCATAAACATAAAATCACATAATTGAATGATATGATACGTAGTATACTAACTCTCCTGTGATCCTACATGTTCCAATGTTAATGCTAATTCTATTTCAAATGGCAATGTCTTTTTTCTTAGATGTACCTTTAAGAGGAAAGCATGGGTATCAGACGCAGTTTTCAGGTCCCCAGTAGCATATTTGCTTTTGTTCTTGGAATAAGAGAATCCAACACCCGCAGGAGAATCCAAATATATGATGTTGGAAACCTGAAATTAATTAAGATGGATAAACATAGTTACTATAAAGATATACATTTTTCTTCAATTATTTTCTTTTAAATCCCTCTCACATAAATTAACATGTTAGTAACTGTTTAATCACCACAACTAATTTAATTAGATGGAAACTGATATAGCAACATTGACTTGAAGAGTGACGTTCTTAACCTAACCTTGGACCAGCTGTAAGGGTTGATATGCAAAGTGGGTAGATTCCCTTTTGATTTTGCAGCCTCAAAGTTGAATGGTCCTGCATGCACCCACATTTCACAATCACATGTAGATAATCAGCACAAACAATAATAATATAAAATAGGATTTGATTCAAGGTGAGGAAAAAGGCCCTCCCAGAGAATAAAAACATCCAACATTTTCCCCTTATATGCACGTATTCGAAAAGTTGAAGTCCGAAATCAATACAAAAACGCGTAATATTTATTAAAACTTGGTCCCAATTTGGTGAAGAAAAGGCAAAAAAAGAGACAAAAAGTTTGAAATTTGAAATGTTCCTAGAGTAGATGGAACATGATGAGGTTAATGAATTAATTAACGTAGACCCCTGTCCATACCGAAACAGTTGGAGATTAAATATGACGAGACATAGAAATAAAGTACCACGATTATTGTTCCCAGGAACAATAAAAAAGGGTACAATGATTAACATACCATGCTCATAAACGAAGCCATCGAAGCTGGAACACCCAGGTCCACCATTCAGCCATAGCACCACTGGGTCCTTCTCTGCACTTCTTTCTGAACTCACCAAGTAGTAGAACAGGTTCTTCCCATTCTCATAATCTCCATCAACACTTATGTATCTGAATCCAATAAATTCTCCCACTCACGTCACACCACTTTTTTAACATATAAAACACCTCAGAGTATATCATTTTCCAACAAAATTGTACCAAAATTAGTTATAGTTAACAAAAAAAAACACTAACTTTTGGCAAAAGTGAATGAACAACAAAGACCGGTTTCTCAAGGTATATGAACGAAAATGACGTGAGAATATTAACATCATGGTGGAGGAAGAATTCATTTATATACTGTGTGGTGCCTATATTTCGATGTGGGACAAAAACGTACCCTGAATAGTGGTTGGATGGGAACTTGGAGTTGAAGCCAGGGAGTTGTGTGACGAGAGAGTGAGGAGGGGCAGCTTGAACATGGATCCAATGACCCAGAAAGAAGATGATGAAGAATGATAGCAAGTTTTGATTTTCCATAACCATTGAAATTGGGTGGGTGTGTGAATTAATTTCTCACCCAATGGGTGTCTCCAAGTGTGTTGGGAAGAAAAGGAAGTGAAGGAATGAAGCAAGGAAGAAGGCATGATGAGTGTGTGTATATATATGTGTGTGTGTAAATATGAGGGTTGAATGTGTAAGTGTGTGTGAATTGAAAGGTATTGAAAAGGGAAAGAAAAGAATCGGTGATTACGCTGTACTGCAATAGTGAAGGTAGGAAAAGGAAGCATTTTTGTATTAAAAAAAAAAAATTGTTTGAAATTTATACCACGGCAATGGAAGAAAGTTAAGAAGAAAACCGCAGCATGGGGTGCTCAGAGTCACCAGTTACAATTGTTAGGGAAACCACGTGTGTTTATGTCTTCTTACACTACTATTTTATGATCAAATATTAAGTTAAACTTAAACTTAATTTCCTACTAGATTATGTGCAATAAACTTCCATCCTTAGAACAAGTTTTTGAAAATTTCTAAAATGGATTAAAAAAATTTAATTATACTTAAAATCATAACACGATTTTATCGTAAAAAATTATGTTAATATGGTATGATTTTAGTTAACTGAACTTGAATAGTATTAAGGACACATTATTTCTGTATTAGAGACCGTGTTAATTGAAATCATGGTAATTTTAGTCTATTTAATTTACTTGAAATTTATGTCAAATTTTCTGCATGGTTATAATTTTAGAACATGGAATGTCGACAAAAGTACGTTTGAAATTAAAATAAAATAAAATTGTAGGTATAAATTATGAAACGGAGAATTGGAAATAGTAAGTCTCCCCACAGAAATCACGGAGGGAAAAGCGGAGAATACTTGCAAAATAAACAGAGAAGAGATGCTTCTGACTTCACACGAACAAAATAAACAGCTATACAACAAAATAAAAGTATAAATATTAATCTCTTAAAGTATAAATAAATACTTTATTTTATGCACACACAAAAACTATTGATTGTTTTCTTCCGAAGAATGAAATGCTTCATTTTGTGGTAGCCAATTCGAGTCAATAAAGGATTAAAAATTCGTGTCTGAGTATTATAAGATATTTTTTCTCATAAGAATATGTGATTTAAATACCTAGAGGACGAATCCGTTTCGTGACTTATGGTGCATGATATAATACAGAATGTGATAACGTAATTAATATATTACTGTAACTATATTTTTTGTGTTGTATGATTTGTTTATTTTATTGCTTATTATACCATACTGGTGCGATATATTTAAGGATAGGTTAGAAAACAATTTTCTATTCCTTTCAACTATTTTTTATTTTTATTATTATTAACACCGCAACTACTTATAATTATCTATTTTTTAAAATATAGGATAAAATAATTTAATATTACTTTGTTTGTACTAATTGTACAAAATTAAAGTTTATTGTGATTTGTCTTATCATTTATTGACGTTAAATGAGTCTACTATGTGAAGAATTGATTTCGACGTCAACATCGGGCATGAACTGTCACTTACATATACATTCTCTCTAAATGTCATTATTATTTGAAAAATGTAAAGTTTAAAAACTATGTGAGTTACATAATTTTTAATTCTTAATTTAAATTTTTTTCGATATATATATTTCAACACTTTAACATTTGATGGAAATGAGTCAAGTCATAAAAGGAATATGCAAAGGGTCTTGCTAAGACGTGTGTCTTGGTAATAAACAACTGTTTCTTAATAATAAAAACAAAACTTTTCTTCTATCTTTATGTGGTAGGAGTGTAATCAGAAATAGACATAGAATAATTTTTCTTTGTTTATATTCAAGCTATAATGGAGAGGTTGAAAAGGGAGTCTTAATACATTTCAACAGTATATCACACGTCCTATACATAAACTTTTTATTTTATTGTTTCTTTTAAGTATTGCAACTAAAGAATTTTAAGAGGATAGTTTTTTATAATTTGAAATATTTTATATAAAATATGTTATTTTGGTAAAGAATTTAAAAAATTGAAATCATAAATTTTTATTATGATAATTAAATTAAAATTAGATATTTTTCACCCACCAAGTAGTAATTTGAAATCCTTCAAATTTTTAAAAGTGATGTAACTTCTCTTTATGTTATCTTGACTAAAATCAAAATCTTGTTAGTTTGATCAAAGTTTATATGTTACAATATTAATTCTTTTTTATAATGTCAACAAAGGTTTTCTTTTTTATTAAATTTGATGGTATTTATTTTTCGGTCGACATTATCATTTTGTTTTATTATTGATGCTAGGTGAGAGTTATTTTTTTAATTTTACGTAGAATATTTTTAGTCAATACTAATGCATTTAGACTAATATCAAACACATTTTTTTGTAATTTATGTCAATTAAGATTATCTTTAGTTGACGTTAGTCGAATATTTTTTAACTAAAATCAATTAGATTTATTTTTTTGAATAATATAAGTTCGAATTATTTCTCGATCAAAGTTTGAAAGATTTTTCTGGCCAATGCTGAGGGAACTGTTTTTTCAATAGATGTAAAGTAGTGTTTTTTTTATTTATGTTAATAATAATAATAATCATCATTTTTTATTTATATTGTTAGAATGTTTTTGTTATTAACGTGAAGCAATGTTATTTCTTGTTTGATATTAGTACAGTATGAAAGAGGTTATTTTTGGATAAATGTAAAATAGATTTTTTCTATTAAAAATTGTCATTGATATTTTTTTTTGTCTATGTTTGAAATTATTTGTTTTATAAATGATACTAATGTTATTTTTTATCAATACTTTATTAGGATTTTTTTATGTCTATTATGAAATTTTTTTACCGACATTAACTAGAACCGTTTTTATGTTAGTTAGGGAAATTTTTTAGTCTACATCCATCCAAGTAAAAAAAATCTAAATCAACAATGTTAGAAATAACTCTCATTAATTTTAGTCTAAGTGATTGTGTTGTAATTAACTTGAAACAATTTCAGTTGACATCAATCACGTAAATACTTTGTCCATTGAAGATATTTTAAAGAGCTTTTACAGGAAAAAAATCACATTAATTAATATTAACTAAAAAAATCATAAATATTAATACTTTTTAATTATTATCAATTATTTAATATTAAAAATTATTTATTGATAATTGAAATATTTTATCAAAGCAAGAAAACCAAAATATAATAAATTTAAATTATTTTATTATATTTGGAAAAAAATGAAATCATCAATTCAAATTTAATTTATTTTAATAAGTTAAAATTGGCAAAATTCTTTAGGCTGATGTGAGTTTGAATTTTCCTAATGTCACTTTATGGTTTGGTGAACAATCCTTGTTCAAAAAATATTCTCTAAGTTCAAGAACTGTTAAAGTAGTTGTAATTAGATAAAGTTAAGTACAAGTGCCGATTTGGGTCTCTAGATACCAAAAAATTTTCATTAGAAAAGAGTAGAAGGATGAGATATTATTTGTTGGTGGACATGAAATGTTTCGGTTGTTTTTGGCAACATTGATTAGCTGAAAGGAACTTGGGGAGTCTCTATGTAAGTCATTGCCGGCATTAATTAAAGAAATAAAGAGGGTGAGAAAATTAAGGAGCCAAACCAAAACAAATTTTGGATAAACAAAAGGCAAAGTCCTATTTGGAAAAGTAATCACAAAGATGAACCTAAACTAAACAAAGACAAAAATCATTTGGGTGTTCATTGCTTTATCAGAGAGTACATTGAGCAGAGAAGTACTAGTGAGTTGTTGTTTCCTTTGTGGAATAATGGAATGGAATTTTATCTGACAGGTTCTTTATATCAATCAATTATGCCATTCTGGCAAACATGTTTGAATTTTTGTCTTCATTCTTCACACCCTTGGACTTGCTTTATGCAATGTGTGCTTCATGTTGTTGGTGCCTAAGAGTTGTGAAACCATAGGGAACTGTGACTGGAAAAATAGTGGCATGCATATAGGACACAAGTGTAGTTAGTGGGGGATTAATCATAGCGTTGATTTCTATGAATTATGCGTTTGTGGCCCCTTCCTCTCTCCACCTTTCATTCATTCTAAGAGTGGACAAATGTGGTTTCCTTTTCTCAATTCACTTTTTGTGGATCTCTATGGATCACTGAGGATTCAGGACTCAGCCTTGGCAGAAAACTTCAGTTGGAGTTGTTGAAATATGGTTGCTTTGCTACTTCATTATAAAATTCATTAGTGTGTGTTTGAATGTAAGGTTGCATGATCCAGTGCATAAAATGTGAACCAATAATTCTCATGGATTTGAAAAAAATATGTGCTTAGGTTAATTATACAGTAATCTATGTTTAATTGACTTGATAGTCATAATACAACTCTTGTTATTTAAGAATATAGCATATCAACGTTATAATTTGACTGGGACTCAGTTTATGAAATATTTTTTACAAGTAATCTGTAATAATTTCTTTTTAACAATTATCTCATTGAGTATCAATTATAATTAATTAACTGGATTGATATTTATCATTAAACAAAAAATATATAGTTAATAATAAAAAGCAAGTGTGTTTCCTTTGTTACATAAAAACTGGAAAACAAGTGGTATGATGGTTTGTGACAGTGATCAACTCAGACTGATACAGTTCGATCCATATAAGAAAAGGAATGTGGAAAATGTGTAATTTTTTTTTTGTGAAATTCTCAAAATGGTACATTTTTCTTTTTCTTTTTCTTCATATATAGGTAGATGGTGCAGAGGTTGCACAATATAAATCAGTGTCATTATTGTACAATTTAATTAAGATTATATAAAATAGTGGGAAGAGAATACAATTTTAGTTGAATAAATGAAATGGTGCAACAAATGTACTATTTTAATTAACTAATTAATGGATTAATTAAGATAGTTAAACTACTGCACAAAGATGATTAATTCTCTCACCCTTTCTCTCCTATGTTATCAAGTTCTATTGGGTTATGCAAAAGCCCTTTTGAAAATTTTGATGAATATGTAATAATTGAAATTAATTATCATTAAGTAATTGAAATAAATATGAAGTTAATTTGAATGGAAGAATGGTCACCTGTGTGAAAAAAAGTTACTTGCTGTGAAAAAAGCTAATATTTATGTAATGTAGTTAAATAAAAAAATGTTTTTTATATAGTAAAAATTTAAATTATTTGAATTAAAAAAAGGTTAAAAGTTTTTTAAAAATGACTGAAGTAAATTGGTTAGTTTTTAAAACTTATTTAGATTTTTTTCTTCTTAAAACTAAGTTTCTTTATTTTTCTTTTATAAAAATAATCATTATTGTAATTTTATAAAAGTTCTCAAATTACTTCCTGTTCTTTTTTTTCTTTTATAAAAATTTTCAAACTTATTTAGATATTTTTTTCTTTTATAAAAATAATCATTTTTGTAATTTTATAAAAATTTCCAAATTAACCTTATGTGCACATTTAATACAACATAGAAAAATAAGAGAGAAAGAATGAGAGAATTAATCACCCTCAAATTCTATAATAATCTAACAATTTTAATTAATCAATTAATTAGTTAATTAAAATATTTAATTAAAATTATATATTTTTTATAGTATTTCACATAATCTTGAATTAAATGGTACATTAATAACACTATTTTGATATGGTGAAACCTTACCCACATAAAAAAAAGAAAGTACACTATTTTAAGAATTTCACACAAAAATTACATTAATTTAAAAAATTAGTCTCAAATTTGATTCTAGACCTCAGATTGAATAAAAAAATAAAAATTAAATAATATATAAAAAAACCCACAAACTTAATTTCTTAACATTTTAAATTATAAATGGTATAATTGATTGGAATCCAAACAACTAAGATCATTATCATTAATTTCTTTTTTAAGCAAATGTAGAATAAAAACAAATTAATGAGGCACTGTTAATACCACTTCTCCTTCAACATTGGTACCCACACACATATACCACCACTTGCTCTTTCACTTTCACAAAACCTTATCCACACATTACGTTGAAATTGAATTCAGAGGCTCCAAATTTATGTGTTACATTACACCACACTCTGAACGGCGTTTCAGTACCTTTGACATAGTGAGTGCTAATCATTTTCGTTCAACCTTCGATGTTTGGTAAAAGATGTACGACACCCAAGTAGTTCATTCCCGTTTTACTTCATTGTGGCAGAACATCGATAAGTACGATAACATTTTAGTATTACGAGATAAAAGAATGTATTTTTTTTTCCTTTTCAATATTTCTCTCATTTTCCTCCCAAACTAGGTGGATGAATATCTCTACCAAATTACTAATACTCATTTTATTTTTAAATTATGTTAAAGTGTTATATTTTTTATTTTTAATTATTCTTCGGCCTTTTGCTGAAAGCGTAGCATAAATTTCCACGCCTAGTGAGTGGCTTATGCAAAAGAGGAAAAGATAGGTAAGTGATGAGGTAACCTACTTTTGTAGAAGAGTGGACAAATGAGAAAGATAGAGAATAAGTTGGTTTTCTTGTGCTTTAGATTTGGTGCATATATACCATTGACTAATTACATGCTTTATTTGCGTTGAAAACTTCAAATAAAATATATTTTATTTTAAAAAATATTTTATATAAATTAATATACAAGAATTTATGTAAAGCATCTTTTAAATAAGTTAGCTTTTTAACTTATAGAAAACTGTTTCCTTCTTTTCTTTCTGTAAAAATATTTTCACTCATTCTAATTTTTTGTGACCAACAAAAACTATTTTGGAATTTTTCACAGAAAACGTATTGTTATTACTATGCATTCATCTCTCTCATTTGTGTCCCATTCATTCGCATAAGAATTATGGATTATTTTCTCTAGTTTGTTCTGCATATTTATAAATGGTTCACACGTGTGAAAAAAAATTCAAAAAAAAATTTAACAAGATTATTGAAAAAAAAATGTCTTAGATCTAAATCCTCTTATAAAAAAAATATTATTATAAGTAAAATTATGTTAAATAGTTAAAAAAAACTTAAATATTTATTTTAAATAAATAAGAAAACATATTGTAGAAAATAGAACAACAAATAAAATATTGTATTTTTAAGTATGCAAGCCTAGATAAATACTAACCATTCATAATTGATTATATTTAGACTCATTACCAAACTCACTATGAATTGGTTAACCTTTCAATAAATTTTTCAACCACTAACAAAGATATTAATATGGTATTAATGAATAAAAATATTTATTCATTTTAGCACACAAACAATCATATAATAGAAGGATGATTACTTATATGAGTTAAGAAGTTATGCGAGACTAATATCGACGAACCGACCAACTAAAATAGTCAATACCCAGTATAATACATGGAAAATATTAATAATACCTTTTTTGTTATTAATTACAGTCTATAAAAGTTAAAATGTTTTATTTGTCCCTTTTTAACAACTCTCCATTATAATATTTTTAATTTTAGTAAATTTTAATTATTTATATAAAATGTATCTTAGAATAAAATATGTTAAAGATTACATTAATATCATAAAGTTTAAGAAGATGTTAACCAATTTATCGTTTTCCATAAAATGAAAATTAATTCTTTTTTGCCATAAGCAACTGAGACACGTAATTGTTGCATGGGGAACTTCAGGGAAAAAAACATCGTGTCAAATAAATAATTCATCCTGAAGCCACATGAACCGGGAAGAAGCCAAACATAGCATTTTGAAAACAATTACATGCAACAAACCAAAGCTTGAAAATGCATATTTAATATGGCTCTATGGATCAGAAATGAGAATTGTTGGCCAAATCATGTTTCATACCAATTTATTTGAAGGTGTAGACCCAGCAAAAAGAAAAGAAAAAAAATCAAATTCCATTCTCTGAATCTGAATAAAGAAGTTGACAATTTTGGTTCTGCTTTTAGATCTTTTTTTCAGGTAACACTTGTCTGCTTTTGGAATTTTTCCGGCTAATACCTGATTTAAAGTTAATTCAAGGAAAATTGTAAACATTCATCTCTTGAGATGGAGAAAAGAGAGAGACATGAAACAAAAATATGGAGAAGAAAGTGATGTAAACGTGAAATTTGATGTTAGAAAAAAGTAGCAATATGAATAAAAAGAGAGAGAGAATTATGAACGTATACTTATAATGAACCTTGATTTATCAGCATGTAAGAGATGGGATATACCATATTTTTTTAATATTTTCTCTTTTTAAAAGCGTTGGATTTTTTTTATAATTTTATTGATTTATTTTGTTAAAGTTTAAGATAATATTTATTACTCTTTTATTAATTATATTTTATTCCTGGCCTATGTTTTAGTTAAGAAAGGAATGAAGGTCCCAAAACCTGTTTTCAAATGTGAATGAAATTGGATCAAAAGATTAAATTATTCTTTGATGTTAGTATAATGAGTAATGATTAATCTACTTACTACAATCATTACTTGACGTTATTTTAGTTTTTAGATTTTGAAAAAGTCCTTAGAATAATCTAAAGTTGTAATTTGTTCAATCAAAAGTCTTATTGTTTGACTATTATTATTACTTATTATTTTAATTTCTAAATATGTGTTAATATTATTGGTTGAGTTTTGTACTTATGTAATATTCGACAGCACAAGTGACAGATTGTAATCTAACAAACCCTTCCTCTAAATTTGTTAATTTTAAGAATTAAAATGAGTTCCTCGTGATTTCAAGAATTAAATTAGTCATGCACTCTTATTACAAGCTGTTATGATACTAAGTATGTTATAATATCTTTTTTGAAAATTTACCATACTTTAAATATTGTTTGATTTGAAGTTTGATTTTTTTTTATCACAATTTCGTTTTTAAAAAACATTTTCATGAATTAAGGGAGGAAAACTAAATATAAGTTAATTTTTACCTTAAATATTAAGTTATGTGAATTTTTGTAGTATATTGAAATAAGTGTTTTATTTAAGAATTAAAATTGATCTGAAACCCTTCTTTTTACTTCTATGGACATAGTCATTTCATCTAATAAGTATAAGTTTGGTACTTTAATTATGATGTTGTCTTAGAAAAACATATCAAATAAGAAGTTTATGTAAGTTACGCAATGCATTGAGTACAATGTGTAACTTGTATGTGTGACCAATTCTTTGGAATGTAGGAAAAATGTAGTTCATTTTTGAAGGAAGAAAGTTAGGTACGGAAAGGATAACGAAAATAAGGGGAGTATGTTTAAGAGGGAAGTATGAAAAGAAGAAGGTGAAGTGTAAATAGTAATAGCTCAGTGATCTTGCTGTAGCCCAACCCAATATGCCAAGAAACAAAAATTATTGAACTAGAGTGGGTCAAATATAAAAATTGGGTGGGCCAGAAGGAAGTGTTCAGCCCACATAGCCACCTCATGCATTTCATGTGGCCCACCTTATCCAAAAGTTTAAGTGCAAAATAGTGAAAAAAAGGAAAAAGAAGAGGCTCTTGTTCTCTGCATATCTGGTTTGTAATCTCAAACAACTCACTCTCCGCCACGGAATGGGGAGACATGGCTCTCACTGCCGCTCTTTCTTCTTCTTCTCTTTCTTCCGCCGCCGGAATATTCCCTCGCCCAAATAAATGCACACCCTCCCACACTTTCCTCTCCTCCACCACCTTCCACCACCATCATCACCACCACTCTTTCTTGTTGCGAGGTTTCACTACTTCTCTTCTCTCTGTCTCCTTACACATCATTACAATCACTTCAACATACACAACTACTTTTAATGATCATGCACGAATTCATAATATAAAATAATGTGAAAGAAATTAAACTAAAGTTGATAGTTCATGTAGAATTAGAAGGGTTGTTTTCATGGATTAGATGAGAATTGTTCTTCAATATAGTTTCTTCACACTTTTAGTGTTGTTCTCTTTGATTAGAGTTGGAGTTTGACGTCAGAGACTTGTGTTATATATATAAATGATAAAATTCTAATTTTGATTAGAGAACAACCTCGAAAAAACCAATGAAATAACATCTATTTTTGCAATTTATGTTGAAACTCAATACATTTTATCTTCTTATGTCCTTTCCTTCTCTTACTGTTGCTAGTGGAAACGTTTATCAAAATAATCTTAGTATATACATATATATATATATATATATATATATATATATGAAAGAAAAAAAAAAAAAAATACTACTTGGGGTGCTGTGCTACTAGTCCATATGTTGATATGTCTTTAATATGTTCTGCAGTTGCAAATGACGCTGATAGGGGTGAAGTGTCATCTGACACCGGAATCAAGGCATCATATTCAGAAGCTGATAAGATCGTTGATGGTATGGATTTTGGTGAGCTTTGCAATGAGTTTGAGTGCATCAGCAGCCCCTTGGTAGAATCTACTGCAAGACAACTTGCACGCGATATACTTGAACAAAGGGAGGGAAATCGAGCACTTGGAATCTTTGCTGTTTCTGTTACATACAAGGTCTTGCTTGAATTCTCCTTTACACACCACATGTTCTATATGTGATCTCTTCTGAGTGTTCATCAAGAAAACAACATGCTTCATTCCTGATGATAGTGGTTCCCCTTTGTAACAGAACAAGGGATAGCAGTTTCTTTTCTTCATTGAATTTTTATGCCAATGAAGAGTCACACTATAATAAGGGGTACCAAAAAGTTTTAAGACTCTGGGGTTATTAAAATAATGATAATGTTTAACTAGTACATAGGCACAGTAATTTTATGTAAAAATGTAGCATATAATGTTGTTAACGCAATATTATTGTGGTTGTTGATATAAACAAATTGGATGACTAATTGTTTAATTGATATTTCTTAGGACACTCCTCCTTAGCTGGATTTTATGTTATGTCTATGATTCTGTTATCGTGTTCAGGATCCTATCAGAAGTTTTACTGGTCGTGAGAAGTATAAGAGAGCACTGTGGGCTACTGCTGCACTAGACAAGCCATCTGTGGTGAGTTCAATTTCTAGGATCCTTCTCCTAAAGCAGCAATTAATCCATGATTCTGTTGTTCTTCTCATGTTATAGCTTCCCTTGTTTGAGAAATGCTTCCTTTTCATAAGTTGGTAGGCTGAACACTTAAGCTACATATTACTAGTATCAATTATTGAATAGCTTTGGAAAGAAAAGAACTACATTAGATTGAATTTGTCTTCTTGTAGTTTTCATTCCTTTTAAGATAAACTCTTTCAAAGGGACAAAATGTGTAAAGGTGAGAGTGCATTGATTTGAAAGTTATTTTATCCTAATAATACTAGAGGATAAATTAGAAACAAAAATTAATGTTGTCTTGATGTAATGAAGTAAAATAATCTTTCCTAAATCTACGAACAATAAGGATGTGGAGAGTTTTCTAAAAAACTTTGTGCGGTGACAGACTGTGCAGGAAATGGTGATGCTGTCAACCAGTGTTTTGAGTATCAAGTGGACAATAAGAGGGAAGCCAAAATCTGTTATTGGAGGGTTAGGAGAAAATTTAATACTCAGAATTACTTCCAAATTTACTCTTAACCAAATTAGCGGTCAAGTCATTGAGCATGAAGAGTTTTGGGACTTATCAGCTTCATCTGCTGGTGCTCAGACATTTTTCTGGACATCACGTGCTCTCTTTTCTGCTATTGAATCTGTAAAAGACTTGGCTGACAGTGCTAAGAATTTGAGTAATAACATTTCAACCAAAAAAGAGAACTTGGAGATGTATCCAGATCCTTCAGGAGATCCTACCAAGGTTAGTTCTTTTTCCTCTGTAGATGAATTCTAAATGACAGGCTTCAATGTCCTATCTTTTCTCATCTTTGGTGCTTTTCTGTTTTACTTGAAGGAATTTTTAGGTAAAAACTTAGTTAAATACTTTATAAGAGTTTATATTACTGGTACTTAAATGAACAAGTGAGTTTGACTTCATTTTTTAAATTTATTAAAATAGACTGAAAGTGTTGTTTGAATAAATATATAGTGAGTACTTATTACATTTTATCTCATTTTCTGTGTTTGTTGGTAAGTTTATCCAAATATGATCAAATTCATAATATTCCACTCTCTTAAACTCAACCAAACACACCTTCATAATGAATCAATCAAGTTGTTCAGATCGTAAGTTTATGCCATTACGTTCATTATCACAAGAATGTGATGCTATGAATTAATGCCTTGCAAGAAATATTGCCATACACATGAAACCTAGTACACAGATCATTTTCCTTTGTGAGTTGTTGATTGCTTTTACTTTTATTCAGTTCTTCCAGAGGGACGATAGTTTTCAACGGGATGCTTACCAGATTGCACTATTCCTGGCAGTTATTTATTTGGTGGTACAGTTTCTAAGGACAACTTTGTAGAACCATCCTTTCTTTATACCAAATGAACTTGTATCTCTTTGTTCTCCCATCTCATAGTCATCAGGTTGTATTGTCAAAGTTACAAGTAAATATGTACGTTCTTATTTTTGAGTGTGTCTATAAAAAATCAGACAATTCTGTTGGAGTTTTTGCAGGTTCTTTTGATGCCACAACCTCAAAGGACGATTTGATTATTCTGCAATAAAACAGGCTAACAAATATTCAGGAGGTGTGTGATATTTTTTTTTGAAACAAATAAGTTTTACTTCTTGATGGAGAAAGTCAAAACAAACCAGAATCAGGTTACATCATAAAGTGGAGAGAATCTACTAAGATTGTAGCAGCAATTGGTATATGAACTATTCTTGTTTAGCACAGTGGGTATAACATAACGAACTAATACAAATAACTTCTGAACTGTTCTACATAAATAGTATTATTATAATACATCTTGAACTTCTATTTAATCGTGTTTATTATTATTATCTTGAACTATTCTACATAAATAGTATTATTATTATTATCTTAGAAATTTTCTAACGTATTTCAATTAAAATATCTTTATCTTTAAAATTATAAAACAATAAAAAAAGAAGCTCCGCATCCTACGTAAAATTTCAATACTAGTCGATCTCTTGTAGAATCATTTTTATTCAGTAAGTTGTTATTCTCTGTCTGCTGACAACATTTTGGTTTAACGAAATTGTGGTTATTTATTCTTAAATCTTAACAACATCATTTTAAATCGTTTTTAAATTCTTGATCAGGTAATATAAAATGAAAAGAATTATTTTGGATGAACCTTTATGCAATGAAAGGAACAGTTATTGTTATTTCTAATCTAAAATGAATATTTCAGATTTCAGATTAGGTAGTTTGAACCGAAGGTTTTATAATACGGATTAATCTTTGTTACTAAAAGATGGTGGATGTTGATATTGTTATGGTGCAAGGAAGAAAAGGCCTTTGAGTGGTATGACAAATTAAAGAAGTCCAACAAACGGTCCAAATACACATTAAAATATGTGGGGCAATTGCTTCCTCCACCCCACATTTGCTTCCTACACTCCATCAATTTTTCTTAATTTCACAAATGTCTTGGTGAGTATATTAAAAGGGAAAATTTGGTTGTGATTTTGTAAAAGTGCAGAAGATTGGTGCTGGGTGAAGGCAGAAAAGCTATGAACGACGGAAGAGCTAGCAATAATGACGACGGACGAGTTGCGACAGCAGACGATGGGTAAAGAAGTAACGGAAAAACACATTGCAGCACAGAGCTTTTCATAAGACACTTTTACTATTATGGAAAACGTTTTCATAAGTCTTACATAAACAATTTTCCGTAATAAAGAAAATTTTTGAAAAAAAAAAAATTATGTTGCTTCTCCACCACTCTTCCGCAGTCACACCGCTCCTTCACCATCACCCTTCATAACCGTCGTCGTTGTTAGTTCCTCCATTATCACCCAGCACCAATCTTCAGCACTTTCACAAAACCATACAACCTAATTTCTCCCTTCCAATATTTTAGCTAGAACATCCGTAGAATTAAAAAAAAAAATTTGATGAAGTGCTCGAAGCAAATGTAGAGGTGCAGAAAGCAATTGCCAATGTGTGATTCGTTTTGACTATATGAACAGATGGAAAAAGACGAGTTCTTCCTAGACCCTAATACATTCTTCCTGCATCTTAATAAAAAATTTTAATACCACAATTGTCCTTATATGAGAATCGGATGACACCTCCATCTGATTGTTAATTTTTTTTCAAATGACAACCGGATTGGGTGTCATCCGGTTCTCATTTCCAAATCAAAAAGATAATCAGATGAAACCCATCCGATTATTATTTTGATTTGGAAATGAAAACCAGATAACACTCTATCCGGTTCTCATATAAGGGATTAGAGTGTAGGAAGAAAGTATTAGAATGCAGGAAGAACATGGAAAAAATGTTGTGCATATTTAACAAATTATTTAAGGGCAAAAACTTCCTGCACCCATCAATTCTGACTTGCACCCCAACGTTCACCATTAACGAAACCTGCAGTTTTTCTTAGATAAACATGACAAGGGTACGTTTATTTTGAAATTTTGATGCGGTGCATGTAAGAATTGATGGGGTGTAGGAAGTTTTTTCCTTACTTAAGACGGGTTAAAAAATGGACCTTGATTCCGGTAATTTTAATCCATTACTCTATTTTGTTTGTTCTGCTTAACTCATTAAATTGGTAAGCTAAAGGCAGGGTGAAGCCTCTTTTTCCACAATAAAGATTAAATAAAAATAATTTAAAAGATTATTATTTTTATATTATTTAAAGTTGTATATACAATAATATTATAATTTTAATCACTAATACTTACGAATTAAATTATAATTATTAATTAGTAATTAATTATTTTATTTTATTTTATTAAAAATATTAATTAATCAAATTAAAAATTAAAATATTTATATAATTAAATATATTGATAATATATAATTATAAAAACTTTTAATGGAATGGAAGTACAATTAAAGTTCACAATTTATTGCATGAGGTTTGAAAATTCTTGATGGATATCCTTTCCGATAGATGGTACCCAAGCTCGTTTTGTATATTCACAAAATCATTGAGCATGTCTATAACTATGCATTCAAGGTGTAATTTGGTGCCCACTTCTTCAATCACAACAAAAGACCATTACTCTATTCCAAAATGTGATTAAGAAAATAAAATTTATGTTTTACTTTAGAACAGGTGGAAATGTAGTGTGAGTACTCAGCCAAAATTTGTGGATCTTATATGATGAATAGTTTACAATAAACTATTTTTCAACAAGTTTCCTATGCAACAATAACGCAATATCATCACAAAAATGATATTGTGTCCTTTAGAACATTATACCTTTCTCTTTTGAAAAAATTATACAAGGAGGTAATTGAAAATAACTTAGAAATCTCTCCCCTATCCCACTTCTTTTTTCTATGTACTCGAGAAATGGTTAATTTATTCCAATGAAAGGAATTATGTTACAACAAGATGAAATAAATACCATCCCTCAATTACACTGTTGATTTAAATGCTCAGCATTGTAATAAGCATCATTAAGAGCGTTAATACACTTCCAATTAACACTCTGGAAGCTGAAGAAAGATCATGTGCGCTCACTGCATATACCTTTCCAGTCTTATCATCCTTCACTTTGATGCTGGAAGAGCCTAAAGAACCAAGAAAACAATGCTAAAGTCATCTTCTAGTACATGTTAGTTCAACAAGTTTATCGGTAAAAGACAATGCAAGAAAATAGATATGATATAATAATAAATAGTCCTATAACGTATAACAGCTCCTTGATGAAAAGTCTCAAAGGCAAGACTAGAAATTGATGGAACATGATTCTTGTTCTGCTTAGGATATGGGATGAGTTTTAGGCTCAAAATAAGATTATGAAAGTATAGGAAGTAGTCCACTTTTGATGTAGAAATTGAATAAACATGCACTCGTCATGAAATTGGGTCGCAGACCAATTTCAGGAGTCAATATAATTATTAAGAGACGAGTTCTTCTTACATCCTAATAAGATTCTTCCTGCACCTTAATAAAAAAATTCATTCTGCAATTATTCTTATATGAGAACCGGATGGCACCCCCATCCAGTTGTCATTTGAAAAAAATCGACAACCGGATGACACCCTCATCCGGTTGTTATTTTTTTTCAAATGACAACCGGATGGACTGTTCATCCGGTTGTTAATTTTTTTTCAAATGACAACCAGATGGAGGTGTCATCCGGTTCTCATTTTCAAATCAAAATGATAACCGGATGAAACTCATCCGGTTATCATAGTCAAAATCGAAAACGAATTAATTTTTCGATTCGGACTACCGGATGAGTTTCATCCGGTTATCATTTTGATTTGGAAATAAGAACCGGATGACACCCCCATCTGGTTGTCATTTGAAAAAAAATTAACAACCGGATGAACAGGCCATCCGGTTGTCATTTGAACAAAAATAATAACCGGATGGGGATGTCATCCGGTTGTCGATTTTTTTCAAATGACAATCGGATGAGGGTGTCATCCGGTTCTCATATAAGGATAATTGCGGAATGAATTTTTTTATTAGGGTGCAGGAAGAATCTTATTAGGGTATAGGAAGAACTCGTCTTATTAAGAACCAAATTGGGTCACGGACCAATTTCAGGAGTCAGTACAATTATTAAGAACCAAAGCCTTATAAGCAAACTGATTCTCTACAACTGAAATTTAACTGTATTAGATCGTTAAGATTTAATATTGAATCATTAATAATAATTAAGTTTCATTTTAAATTTAATATCGAAATACATCAATAAATATGTATAAATGCAATGTATTGAAATAGTGAAAAAATAACTTCTATTTAGACTAACCAAAAGCCTTAACAACTAGAACAATTCTTATTAAAAAATATTGGAAGAAACAATCCTAATTAATATTATTGGTATATAACCTTAATAAATAAATTTAGCATATAAGTAAGAGGGTACTCACAATTGTAATTAACCCATCCAATGGTCATGTTTTCAAGATCATATACAACTAATTTGTTTGATAACACCAAATCTGCAATAGGAAACAATTTCATGTAAATAAATGATATTCATTCAATGGCACTAATTTAAAAAATGATCAGAAATTTCGAATTACCATCAGTGAGGTCATATCTATTATCAAGTTTTACCAAACAAAAATAAAGGTACAATAAAAGAAATGAACAAACATAATCTGAAAGTTCTTAATTTAACAAAAATAGCCAACATATAACACAAGTCAATAGATTAAATTATAAGTGAACCACAATTTCAAAAATTTACCTCCAAGAAGAATTATGTCTTGTCCATCCTTAGTTTGTGCCATACTTTTTTGCCAGCCAACACACCACATGTTTTCCTGAGGACAATGACACAAAAAATAATATTAAGAAATAACAATACTAAACATCTGAAACAAATTTTTCAAGATCAAAATTTTCTCCAAAACAAATGGGCACATTATCAAATTAGCATATGTATACATATACAACAACTTATTCAAATTCCACTTACTTTGAACAGGAATAGGTAATCATGAGGATAAGCTGTCAAAGTAAGCCCCTCCTCGAAGGTAAACTTGACAGTTGGAAATCCATCATCAACACTGCAAAATTACAATGGTCAATAAGTTAAGAGCTGCATAATCATGTTAAATTGATTATGTTAAAGTTCAAAAAGTAACAAAAAAACATTGCTTTTGTCTTGCCATAGCCATTCCACCTTTGCATACACCAAAATATTTGATTACTAATATTATCAAAAGGGAGATAGCTATATATTTTTGAAGATAAATTTAAATGAGAAACTGACATCAACATACTGTATGGATCAAACAACCAAGAAAATAAACCTCAGTATCTCCCACCCATAAATTATGGTAATGCAGTGTATATATCAATCAAACAAAAACTGAAACAAAATGAAGTCACAGATTAGTACATACTTATCATAAAATTGGAAACATGTAAATTGATCTTCAACAAGATATAATTTCATTCCACTTTGTTGAGCCAAAACCTATCACAAAGAATAATCATGAGAATTCAAGTGGGAAAATTTGATTTACTTAACTCTTAAAATTACTCTTACCTTCTCCAATATCTGCTCATAAACTGAGGATGGAAGATAAGCCAGGGTTGTACCACTATCTATAATTGTTCCCCTCCCACTTGTAGAATCAAATATATCAGTGGGGAGTTGTACACTCTCCCCACCAACCTCCAAGTCCTTCAAAATCACATTGTAGTGTGGCCTAAAATAGTCAATAGACTACAGTTAGAACATAATTCCAATACCAAAACCTAAACTTGATATAAAATACATTAGAAGAATCTGGTATAACATCTGCAAGATAACATGCCAGAGCTCTCAGAAAGTTAAGGACTTATATGCTATATAAAAAATATAAATAAAAACCCATTACAAATTATTTTCATGAATTGATCAATTTTATACCATAATCATAACGTTTTTGCTAAATATATCAAGACAAAAAGGATTTCAAAAGTCAATAATAGTTGTCAGTAATATTGTATCTATGAAAAACTAATCAGATGTTAAATGGAAGTACCCTTATCATTCAATATAGTCCACACTAATCCATCAAATTACAATGATCAAACAATAAAACAAATCAAATACAGTTACAAGAAATAACATTGCATGTGAACAAAAGGCTAAGACGATTATGCACATACATTTTTGGTACCAATGAAGTTTTGTTAAATTTTGGCTGCACTACTTCCCCTATGGCAAATATTCCTCCTCCACTTATACTGTCAAGGCAGTGTGAAAATACCCTTTTCACCTTTCCAGCTGCAGCAAGCTGTGAAAGCACAGACGAATTTGCTTGTCCTAAACCAATTATTCCATCAAGGGATTCATCAGAACCTGAACTCAATGTCCCAGATTGTCTAGCTCCACACCTATCAGCAAGTTAATATTTGTCAAGTAATACTCACTCAATTATGCATGTGCCAAATGAGAAGAACTATAAATTGGACCCACCCAAAAATCACAGTGGTGCTATTATCTGGTACAGTACTGAGATCACCATTGGCTCGGTCAAATGTAAGATGATCCTTAACATAGGACCCAGAGGTCGTGCTTCCATCTCCATAAGTTATGCTATATGGGCAAGACATGTCCTTTGTGCATCCAGAAATAGGACCATCATATGTGGAAGTGCAAAAGTCACTGTCACAACCAACCATATTTGAAGTTGTGGACTGCTCAGGGTCGTAGAGGGTTAAGTCCATCTGCAACATGACAATAATATAGTAAAACTCATATTTCACCTCAACTAATCCAACTGAAAAACGTGTATCCAAAATGTACAACATTTCATGTTACTCCAATAGCTCTGATTCATGAACAATTGAAGCAAATATGTGTTATAAATTCTGCCATAACAACCTCAATATACTTATATTTCAACCAAATGGCATGAATGTTGAAGCTGTAAATTAGTTTAGAGACATACACCAAGACCACTTTTCTTGGGACATGTTGTGCAACCAACACAATTCACCCACAGAATGTCACTCCCTGTATCAACTTGTACATAGTAGTCCTTTGCAGGAGAGCCAAGCCCAATTTTGGTATAATACAGCCTGAGCAAATCATCAAAGACCCAAATAAAAAAATGGTGACACCCTTCAAAGCATGCATAATCGAGAACAAAAAACAAGAAAAGAAAAAAAAAAGCTTTGCATGTGAAAAACAAAAGAGAATAAAGAGGAGGGAAAGCAAACCGACCCATTTGAATTGGCACGACCATTGCCACCGAGAGGGATATCAACGGCAGAGAGAAACCTTCCTCGACGACGAGCATCATGATCTTTGATGGCAGCGAGGTTTTCAATGGGGCCTTTGAATTTGCGTTCAACGGGGAAAACCAAATTGGCATTGGCCACATAACAAAGTTGCAAAACAAACAACCCCAGAAGGAAAAACGTCAATCTTTCTCTAAGATCCATGGTTTGGGATAAACGGTAACTTCAAGAACAAGCAACAACGAAGAACAATAACACGAAAACAATAAAGACTAATTCAAAAGCATTGCCGACCCAGATAGAAAACAAGGGTCGGTGAATGAAACAAAGAAGTGGGATAGGGGAAGAATGAAGAAACAAACAAGTACAACAAAAAAAGGACTCAGCTTTGATAAACACGGACATATGAAAGAGAGAGAGAGACAAAGAGAGAAAAAAGAGGGAATTTTGTGGTTTCAATGACAAACCACACGTCTTGTGCAACATATTTAGAATATACATGTTTAAATTTTAAAAGGTTTAACCATAAATAAATAATCTTGTACTTTGTCCCTGTAAATTTGAGGTTGTCTTCTCTCTTTCTCTTATTTTTGGTTGTTTTCTTTGTTTTGCTCTGTTCAGTTTGTGCCTTCTGTTTCATCTCATCACATATTTTTCCCTTCTTCTTCCTTTCCCTGTTTCTTTGCTTCTGATCTAATTTTCAACGTCACTACTTTTTCTTCCAAACACGCCACATTAATTCCATATTTATTCACCCCATTTTTGGAACAAAAGACAAACATATATCACACGCATGCATGATGCATCTTCAACCATTTTTATTATTTATTATATATTATCATAACGATTATTTTATCTTCCTTAATCTGCATTATTTCTTTGTATTTATATGGATCAACTTTGATGATCACGTCAAGATTGTGAATTAATTGATGTAAAGTTTCTTAGTTTAATCAATAATTCCAATTAGTCAGTCAAAGCATTAAAATAATATTGCAGTTTCTTTTCTCACAATCAAAAGGGTGTAACGTACCGCGCTCTCCTGCTACTACTTTTGGTTTCGTCAATTGAATTTATTACAAAACTACCCAATTCAGATAGTTTTTTTTTAAATAGTGATTTTCTAGATAGTGATTTTCTAAATATTGTTTTACTAAAATATGCATGTTTTTCTTTTATAAAAATCATCAAAAATATATCTTAATGGACACATTTAATTGTCTGTGTTTCCAACTGTTGAGAATCAAATCTCTGTTGTCACGTTGACTAATCATATATTTAAGACTTAAACACAAAATTAAATTAAATGTAAGTCATTCAAATAGCTTGCGCTTTCTAATAAGATTCTTATTCAATAATAATATTAATCATTACAGGGAAACTTAACTTTAATAAGCGTGAAGGTCTCTGAGTTGTTTTGGATCAAATTTTCCACTTCAGGATTCTTTCCCATGTTACTTCCTCAATTCCTTCTTCTTCCTTTTTAAATATAGACAGATTATTATGCTCCATCACCCATTAATTCTAAAATTATTTGTTCATGTCTTAAAAATGTAATATACAAATTGTTATTAAAATTGGTTTAAACGCATGCATGCATGTGTGTCCATTTTTTTCTTATGATAACAAAAAATAAAAAATATATTTCCTCGTTCAATTTGAGTAATTATTTTCTCAAAGATGTTAGGCATGAAGGTAATCACTTTTAACATTCTATAAAAACAATTAATGACCGTAGAAAACACATAACGTACAAAATAAACAAAAGAAAATGAATAATTACATTCTTAATGCTTTATTATACTAAATTCGGGATTGTAAAGGGATGTTAACATTGTTAATGTCATAACCTCGATATAATTTATACATTATAAATATCATATGGTAGATTTTTTTGAATTAATATTTATTTGTTGATTTTTACTCAATTATGAAGAATATAAAAGTGAAAGTTAAATATTGTTGTTCCGTCCTTAAGTCCGTGCTTTTGGAGTTTGGTTGCTCCATGACAGTCTTGTCGGATTAAGGAAGAAAGGTTTCGTTGAGATAGTATCGTTAGAATTAATTATCGTGTCTGATTTTGGAATTCGATTATTCTTTGTCTCTAAAAGGCCTCTTGAAGAGTTAAGGAAGGAAAATTAGATAAACTGATGTTGATCTTGATTCCTAAACGATATGAGATTATTGGATATAATGAAACAATTACATTTAATAAATTATAAGTCACAAAAAGAAATATAATATTTTGTTAAAAATTATGAAAAATTCTTATTTAAAAACCATCAATTCGTTATTGTGTTTGTTTAAAGCGATCTAAACATGGAAACAGATTTGTCAGAGACAAGAGTGTTTATGACTCACGACGAAGAAAGGAAAGAATAGATTAGTGTGTTTGCTTAAGAGGCAATGGCTTCCTGTACCCATCATTTACCTGCTCCACTCACTGATAAGAAAAGACAGAAAATGTCAAGGTTTTGATTTTTTATTATGATTAGATTTGTTATTAGAGATTATGGTCGGTAATTGAAGGTAGAGCATTACGTCGTCTTTGTAAATAAATTTTCATCTCATTTACTTTATTTGTTTTTATAAGTTGTGAAATTTTATTTTGATTAATTTAGATTGAATTTTGGTGAGGAATTTAATTAGATTTATGTTTAGTATTGTTAGGAAGGTGATATGTGGTGGTTTAAAGCAAACGACACTAGTTTACAACATTCGAAAACATAAACCAAGTTGCAGGTTTGTCGTTTATTTTTTGGCATTCTAAAATGGTGATTTTAGAAATCCTATGAAAAGTTCTTTTCGAAACACAATATAATATTTTTAAAAAATTCTTTCCAATGTAAAAAAAAAAAAAAAATACTTCCAGAAAGTCCTTTAGAATATGAAAAGAAAATTTTGAAAAACTCTTTTTAGAATACATTTTTTCTTTTCTTTCGGAACTTCCTTTCTAAAATGAAATTGTCTTCCTCGTTGACTTCTGCAAAGTCCTTTCTAGAATGTATGTTTTGACTTTCAAAAACTCTTTCCCAAATATAAGTGTAAGCTTCGGAAACATACTCTGTACACTCTAATTTCAATTAAGGACAAAATTGGAATTCTAAAATTTTGTTGGGTTGCAGGAAGCCTTTGACGGGGTGCAGAAAGTAATTGTCTGGCTAGAAGAACTAACCCCATTGCAATGACACAAACATTCTTAATTTCACTTTGTAATTTCTAAACTTAATTTCAACTTGTAATTTCTAAACTTAATTTCAACTTGTAATTTCTAAACTTAATTTCAACTTGTAATTTCTAAAGAGGGTGGTTTGCATATGGCAACGTGACATGGTGAAGGCTATAAGTGGTAAGATAAATCAAAACCCAAGTTACAAAATGTACATGAATAATTAATTATGTATTAAAAAAATAAGCATGATGGATTATGCTTGTAACATAATGGATTATATGTCTTTTTATTTATAATAAATTATGGTAATCAATTTTTATTTATTTTTTTGATGACTTCACTGTGCCCTGCAATACTAGAATCTGCTTCTCACCTTTGAAATCCATCTTTGTTGCATTCACCTTTGAAGCTGTGGAATTTGCTTGAATAGCCTGAATTGAATAGCAACCAATTGATTTTTTTGAATTGGTGAATGCAAAATTCACAAGAGAGAGAAATAATAATAACAATTAAAAACTATAATAATAATAAAGTTTTAAAATAATAATAATTAAAATAAATGTATAAAATAATAATAGAAATAACAAAATAATTAATTATATTTTATTTTAAATTAATTTTAATTACAATACAAAAATATACTCTTCCAATTTTATCCACTAACAAAAATTAAATTATCAATTACATTAATCATATAAAATTTTTGTAAATTTCTTCTCATTTCTATTATCTTTTCTTTAATTCAAATAGGCCCTCTTTTTTATTCAAATCCATGGTATTCTATTCCTTCAAATAATTCTATCTTTGAATCTAAACACGTCAAATTTAACTTAGATTAAGGATAAGGCGTATGTTACTTATAAAATAAACATATTTTTGCAATAAATTAAAGATCACTTTTCCTAACAATAATTTTTTATTAGGTAAAATATAAATAATTATGAAGAGTGACACGCAAAATTTGGATTGGACATGATTATCTCTCAAGAAAACAACTGCACAAGTAAATTTATATTTTTAAACGTTAATATATAACTATTGTTTTATTTTTTAAAATTTTAAATATTTTAATAACTTCAACTAAATTAAGGTTATTTTTATTTTTATTATATTAAAAACAAAATATTTCACCACCTCACTATTTTTTCAAATAAAAAAAAAAAATGTTGCAACTGCAAAACCCTAAGGTTTCTTGGACTGGAGTAACCTAATTAAGATGTTGGATTGCTTCCAAATGCTGAAGATTCAACAGGAGTTGAAGGATCTGACAAAATTGCTCATTCATCAGAAGTTTCTTCTCAATGCCGTCGATTCCTCTTCTCAGTGCTCGTCAAATCCCTATTCCAAGGTCTAATTTTTTTCCTCTTTCAGCAGTTTCAATTGCATCAGAAATTTCAACATAAGGCCTCTGTTTTTGTGTAAATTATAGATTTTTTTCCGGAGATCAAAGATTTTGTGATCATTTATGTGGAGAAGAGAGCTCCCAAATGCAGAACAAATGACGTTTTTGTTTTTCTCGAATCCAAAAAATCAGACAAGGGCACTTTGGTAATAACGCTAAAATACTAGACGTGCTTGTTTGTTTCACCATCAATGTGGCTGCTGTGTTCAATTTACCAAAATCACCCTCGTTCCGAGATAGCAACAATATCATACACAAATCACAAGGGCAATCATGTCTTTTCCTACTGTACCTCCTCCCCTCCACATGCACTCGCTATATGTGAGATGAGAGTTCTTTCCCCTTTGGCATTGGAACGAACTCCCGGCAAGCACCAATGGCTCTGAATGTTTGTGTCTCTCCAAACCCTAAATGGGTTGCATCTTCTTCCTTAGATAGTGGTTCTTCTTTGAGACCTTCAATTGGGTCTTCTTTTGGTAACATAAACATTGCTAATGCGAATCTCAACTTGAGTACTAGAACTAGAAGTTTGAGTTTGAGGAGAAGTGTTGGTGTAAGATCTAGTTTGGAAACTGCAGGGCCCACAGTCACAGTGGGACAAGTCACAGAGGTAAACAAGGACACCTTCTGGCCGATTGTTAAGGCTGCCGGGGATAAAACCGTTGTCCTAGACATGTACACCCAATGGTATGTTAATTTTCCTATGTTAAATTATGTGTAGTTGTATCATGTGATATATATGTTGTTATAGCTTATAACCACGTGCTTTTCTTTTTTATAATATTGTCATGTTATATGGTGGATTGGATTATAATTGAAGAAAGAATCATACTTTACTTTTTTTTGTAAAGCTGCGTGTGCTGGCTCTCTTAGCTGGGAGATTCCTTGGTAAACATTGTTATGATTAGCTTTATGCTGATTTTGTCTAGACCCAAGATCATCATTGGTATCACTTAACAATCAGTGATTTAGATGAAAAGGGGGAAAGAGTAACGAAAATCACTTTGTTGTATACACTGCCTTGGTACAAACAAAATTGTGAGGTGTGATTTGGAAATTGGAATGGCATTCATTTGCCCTCACCTCATCCCCGTCTTTTGCATTAAAGTGATTTCCCACTCTACCGAGAATGAAAAATCCTAACATGTTGAGTGATTGGAGCAATTTTAGTCTTTAACATAGTTTCAGTCATAGTAGGTCTTGAATTGTACAGCTGGGAAGTCTTAAGACAAATATAAGTTGCATATATTTTGTGTGACTTGGTTAGTCTTGTTAAAAATTATTGATCTGTAAGCTCTTTGTCTCTTCTAGTTTTTAATTTTTTTTCCTGCCTTCACAAATATGCATAAGCTGGCGTTTTTTGACCAACACCGTCCATAATCAATTGTAGATCAGGCTTAGATTCCTTCATAATATATCTCTGAGAAATTTTCACAGTATTGTATGTACCTTAGTGAGGATGGTTCAAGATGAACCTCAGCCAAGTTCACACCCCGCAAACAAAAGTTCATCATATGTTGAAGTGTGAGAGAAATAGGATTTGTTTCATAAAGTGAGGGTTCATTTTAGAGGGAAAAGTTAGATGCTGTAACGAAGAAAGTGAAGATAACAGGTTTAAAGAACTGCATAGTTTATTATAAATGTGTATGCAATTTATCACAATATTTATTAGTTGATTTAACTATAAATAGTTATAACTTTGTGCTTTTGACAACTTATCACAATATTTAGTGTGGATGCTTTCCAGTCTGACATTGGTGGAAAGCTTAGTTGGCTCTTGACCAATAATTGTGTCAAACTTTTTAGGACTTATTTGCTTTGCAAAGACCTATACATGTGTTGTACTATTAAGCCGCATCAGCTTTTGGTATATGAAACAAATGGTCCCAAATCAGGTCACTTGTATTAACCCACTCTCAACTAGCTTTGCCTGATTTACTTTCATAATGAGTGTACTTCTTTTGTTATCTCCACCATGTGTACAAGAGTGAATTATACATGAAGTTTTATGATGATGTTGTTTGACCTAAATAATGATCAGCATCAGAGCAAGTTTCTTTGGTAATGATAAACTGGTTGGGTAACAACATAAGCAAAAGCAGAGCTAATACTAAAAGTTTAACTTCAAAATTTTTGGTTAATTTGTTTATGTTATTGTCTGGTACGGTACTGCAGGAATGTTTGTTTTTAGAGTCGTTATTTTATTTTTAACATGTTGAAGGTGGTAAGTATTCGTCCTTTTCAATAACTCATCTTGAAAGTCTTGATTTGGTTGATCCTTTGTGACATTGTTACTTTTGCTTGTTGCCAACTGAATATTTGGATAACCTTTGATATAAATTTATGAATTTTTTCAGGTGTGGCCCTTGCAAAGTGATGGCTCCAAAGTTTCAAGAATTATCTCAGAAGTATGAGGATGTTGTCTTTCTAAAGCTTGATTGCAACCAAGACAACAGGGTATGGATTAATGTGCAAGATAGTATATAGTTTTCCAATTGATGGTTAAACATATAACTTAGACCATTGGTCTCTATTATCGTTAATTTCTTTACGCATTTTTAATTTGACCCTTATACTTATAGTGCATTCTTACTCAAATCCTTATTTATAGGGATTAAATAAAAAATGTATATAGCCAAATTAAGAATGCATTATATGTATAGGACTAAGGTAAGAATGTATAAAAATGTTAAATATATTCAAAAAATTTGCTCATAGGAACCTATTTAAGAATCGTGATACATAGGGATGAGATTAAAGTACATGTTTATCCTTTACTTTATATAAGAACATATTTTCTTGAGCATAGGGTTAATTAATACTTTCCATGACAAACGTGGTATAATTTGTTTAATGTTTGTTGGCAGCCATTGGCGAAAGAACTGGGGATTAAGGTGGTTCCCACTTTTAAAATTCTGAAGGACAACAAGGTTGTAAAAGAAGTTACTGGAGCTAAATACGATGATTTGGTTGCTGCCATTGACAATGTTCGATTGAGCTAAGAACACAAGTGCTCTCTTTCTGTGTAAAAATATTATGCTTGACACCCTTTGTAAGTATTCTATGCAATTGTAAGATGATGAAATGCCATCATGTGATTGTTGTAAGCTAATTGTTTATTCCCTAAAGGAAGAGTTACTCAATTATCAAAGTTATCAACTTGATCATGGTGGTGTCTATAAATGAGGATGGTCATATAATAACATAAAGATGTTTGGGATAATTATGGATATTTTGGTATGCTAATACTATTTCTTTGTAATACATTTCTAGCTATTGAATTCAGAAGCCATAGCTTCTTTGTAGTGTGGACCCACCTTTAATCCTCGTGTGTGGTGTGTTGGATATATTATTCTCAAATTGGATTATGATGCACATGGGCTTTTAATTCGCTTCCACTGTGTCCATAATTTGACATTTGACCAAAAGTTTTGCACATTGGCTCTTGGCATGAAAATGATAAGATATGGTGGTTGCTTCAATTTAAAGTGTAGAAAATAAGATAGACAGAGACTATTAAAAAATGAAGAAATAGTAAAAAAAGTACCACGTGAAATTAATTTATTTTTAAATATTTATTAAAATATAATTAAATATAATAAAATGATATTATATATAATAAAAAATAATAAAATTATATCACATTAAAAACATTTTCTTGTTATCTTTTTAATTTCTTTTAATCTAATCAACAATAACTTTTACCCATTTTTTGTCCTTTTCTCTTTCCTTTTTCTTGTTTTCTCACTTCAAATCATTCAATTAAAAATAACATAAATTGACACTTGGAATATATATCATGGACGCTCAGTGTATGTAGAACAATTTCCACTTTATACGTGTCCACCTCTATGGAGCTTGTCAATTAATTATTACGATACATGATTTTGGTTCACTCATATATGTGACGTGGACAAAACTTAAAAAAAAATAACTTTAGAGATTAAAAGTACTGTGAATGCATTTTATTATAATTATATATTTACAGAATTTAACAGTAATGTGTTATCAAAGTTCTCACATCCAATAAGTTTAAACATAGTTATTATAACTTTTAAAGTGCTTTTGTCAGACATCGATAAAATTATCATACATATATAAGTTGACATAGGATAATAGTGTAAATTTATCCTTAAAATGATAGTGTAAATTTATTGTATCTATTATTCTGACTAATATTTTAAGCTGTAAACTTTACAAGATGATTGTTTAGTTTATATAATTAAATTTGTAAAACAAATCATTTTCACAAAAAATTGTATGATGATTGAAATTTTAATAAATAATACTTTTAAACATAATCAAGTACTTTCTAAATTTATGATAAGCAATGTAAATTATAATATAAAATTATTTTAACTATTGATTTTTAAAAAAAAAATAAGATTAATATAAAGACAAAGATAAAAAAAGAAAACTATACAAACAAAGAGACATGAGATTAACAAATAAAAGAAAATATAATTTTAGATTATTGAAAATTAAAAATATTTTCACACTCTCAAGCATCTCACAAATAACTTTTACCTTCAATTTCTAGTTAATCATTCCCCAAGGATGTTACAAATGAAGGTAATCATTTTTAACATTCTATACAAAATATGTAAATGCTAAATCGTTAGGATCAACTATTGGGTTGTATATTTAAAACTATTAATAACAATAGAAAAACATATCAAATACAAAATAAAGAATTTTTTTTTGAATAATTACAATTTTTAATTTGTATTTCATAGTTTTAAAGTGATTTCAACATTATTAATGTTATAACCTCAAATAGACATATAATATATTAAAAATGAGTTATTAGTTATTTGTTAAAGAGTTTAAACTTTCAAAAAAAATTATACATTATAAATATCATGTTTATTAATGCAATCAGATCATACATACGATCAATTATTTACTATTACAATTATATATAGAAAAAGGAAAAGACATAAATTACTCTATTGTAACTTTGTCAAATGTTTATAATATAGAAAAAAAATAATGCAACAATAATGAAACATAAACATACATTAAATAATTCATACTTTAGTATATTTTTTTAAAAATATACATTATATAAAAAAATGCATAACATATTAATATATATAATTTATGTGATAGGAATTTTCAATTTAATTATAAAATTTTAAAAATAATGATATAATTGAAAGATGCTAAAAGTGTAGCATTGGTTTAAACTTATACCAATATGATCTCACTTCTCTCTCTATACTACAATAAATTTAATTATATTTTTAATATAGCAATTAATTAACTACTAACATACCCACCCAGTCATCAGCATAAAACCCTCTTAATATAATGACATATATCCATGAAAACAAATTACTTTCCTATTTCATAATTGCAGTTTAAGGTAGTTTCATAAACCAATACTGAAACAATTTTGACTAAAATGGTTTTACTTTTTTTTAATAAATAAACTACTTCGACTAAGACACAAAGTAATTAATTTGAGAACAAGTTAGGAAGAAAATAAATTAACACTGCATGTGCGAACATTGGCTAATTTGAAATTTTTTAGATGACTCAAATTCCAGTTATGGGAAACAAAAAGTGTAATTGAGTTGATTTTGTTGATTTATTTTTAAAAAATGTTGCCACTTGTCTACTTCATTTATCTCATTATTAATTACTTTTAAAACTATCGTCTCATTAAATTAACTAAAAACATATATACTCATAACATTTAATAGAAAAGAAAAAGAACTACAATGTTTTATTAATTTATAAAAGTATCTTATTTAGAGGACCATTAATTTCTTTTAAAGTGTAACGTATATTAAAGGTAGGAAGTATTCAATCATGGTTTCTTTACAAAGTAAAAAAAAAAAACCTTAAAATCAAGTATTTCATTTTAAAAATATACGCCAGAATAATTAATTATAGGATAATTACTTTACCATGCAAGCATGAGTGAATAATTTTATTTTTGCAATATTAATTTTCTAAACAATAATTTCTTATCTTAATAGGCTGATTTTACATTTACAGCTACAATATAAATAATTATGAAGAGTGACACGTTGAATTGGACATCATGTATCCTCATAATTATCTCTTAAAAAAATTGCACACGTAAATTTAAAATATGTAATGTTTAAATTTAAGAGAATGAAGACAAACGAAAATATAATCACAATTATTAGCCTTGCATAAGTTCAATTAACAGTTAATTCATGTAAAATAATTTTTAAAAAATAAGCTGAAGATAATATATACTACAATAAAAAAATTATAGGATGCATTGAAAGTAAAAATTAAACTTTTACACCTTTAAAACAATTTTTAAAAATAAGTTTAGGCTCTAAGAAAAATATTATTGCAAATAAAAATTGAATTATTAAATAGAGTAGTTTTAATAAAATGAGTAGTGGAGGGAAAATTTTGAGGAACAAGAAGGTAGGTAAATTGGAGAGGGGTGAAGTTGAGTGCATCAGTCTAATGGGGAAGTGCCACGTAAGAAAGCTGATGCATAGTGAAATGACGAGAATATCCTTTTCGAAGTTGCGCCTAACAGTAACAGAAAATTTCAGCGATTTGAAAAATGGGAAGAAGAAGAAGAGAAGAATCATCACAAAAGGAAGGAAACGCTGAATTCAACAACATCACTGCCACAATCACACTGGTCAAATGCATTTTAATTCAATAAATTAAAAAATTAATAATAATGAATGATGAAAATTAAAAAAGAAAAACTCAACGGTTATAAATCTGGGTCTGGGTCTTGTGGAAATCAAAGAGTGGAAATCAGAGAAGAGAAGAGAGAAAATGTGTGGGATTTTCGCGTACCTGAATTTCAACGTGAGCAGAGAGCGAAGGTACATCTTGCAAGTGCTCTTCAATGGCTTACGCAGATTGGAGTATCGTGGCTACGATTCCGCCGGCATAGCCATCGATTCATCTTCCCAATGCGGTTCCGATCACAAATTCGGACTCTCCCTTCCTCCTCTCGTTTTCCGGCAGGAAGGAAACATCGAATCGCTCGTCAAATCCGTGTACCAAGGTCTAACTCGGTCCTCTTTCGTTTTCTTATTTATTTATCTCAGCTTCGATTGCATCACGAATTTCGACGTGACGCGTTTGTTTTTGTGTGGATTGGCAGAAGTGGGAGAAACCAAATTGAATTTGGAGGAGCTGTTCAGCACGCACGCCGGAATCGCGCACACTCGGTGGGCCACTCACGGAGAGCCTGCTCCACGGAACAGTCATCCTCAGACATCGGGTCCGGAAAACGAGTTCTTGGTTGTTCACAATGGAGTTATCACTAACTATGAGGTAACAATAGTACACTCTGAATTATTGAGTTCCGTGCCGGTTTTGCTCTGTTTCTATGTGCTTATTGTTTCTTGAGATGTTGTGTGTTCAGGTTTTGAAGGAGACGCTGCTGCGGCATGGCTTCACGTTTGAATCGGAGACTGACACTGAGGTTATTCCCAAGCTTGCTAAGTTTGTTTACGACAAGGCCAACGAAGCTGCAGGTACTTTTTATTGATGAGTTAGTTGAGGTGTTTTTTTTTTTTTTTTTTTGGTTTTGAACAATTACATGGGGTTTTCAGGTTTGTGGTATGTGTGAATGTGATTCAGTAGTTGTTTCACATGATGTGGAACTGAAGTGTGGTGTTTTGGTGATGTACATTGTGAAATCCTGTGTGAGTGGGAAGAAGGTGGAGGTAGACAAGGTTTCTACTATTTTAATGCTGCCAAGGTTGAAAATTGGGATCGCGGTTTTGTTGCTTTCTTTGTATTGAGCAAAATTGTAGAATGTGGCTGATGCGGTCAGGATGTGGTCGGAGAGACCCCAAAAGCCTTTGTGCGGCAACTTTGATTGCGGCACAGTTGAGGTTATAGGCCACAAAATCCTTTTCTAGAAGGCTTAGCTTTTTTGGGATAAAGAGACCTTTTTCACTAGGAGTCGTCAGTGACATGAATCATAGAACGCTTTCCGTTTTTATATTAAGTGCAATCAAGTTTTAAATTGTGATAGCATTTTCATTACAAGCAAATGTGGTCACATTTGCAGTTGTTATAGGAGACTCCAAACACAGTGATGTTGCGGCTAAAATTGCAATTCTGAATTCATTATGTCTTCCCTTTGTTCCAAATGTTGATATACTTGCTTCTGGTAGACTTCCAAATTGATTTGCATTTATTCTGCTGGGAATTCCTTATTATTTTGTGTTACACTGATTACAATGGCTTGCCTTAGACTTGTGTGAATATCACAATGGTTTTGGGTGATTTTAGTTTGAAATACATTTTCCAATCATGTTGCAGATGGTCAGGTTGTTACCTTCAGTCAAGTTGTTTTGGAAGTTATGAGGCATCTTGAAGGAGCTTATGCCCTTATTTTCAAAAGTCTACATTATCCTAATGAATTGATTGCTTGCAAGCGTGGTAGCCCACTGCTCCTGGGTGTTAAAGTAAGTTGAATGCAATTTAGCAAAAAGTTTCTTAGACAATGACCTACATGTAAATTGTTCTTCCAGTGTTTTTTCCTGACAATATTGGTTCTATTTTTTTTTCTCTTGGCTTCGTCAATGATGCTTCTAGTCAGAGAGCCAAAATATCTATTGAGTAACTTAGTTTTCATTTTTCATGATTCGTGGACATTTAGTGAAGGTGAAGATTTGCTGATGGACAATGATTAAAGTAATTAGTGCTCTTTTCAGGAATTGACAGAAAATAAAGGCAATGGTTCAGCATTTGAGGATAACAAATTCCTATCAAAAGATGACAAACCCAAAGAATTGTTTTTGTCCAGTGATGCCAATGCTGTGGTTGAACATACAAAGAAAGTGCTAGTTATTGAGGACGGAGAAGTAGTTCATCTCAAGGTACAGACTGCACCCCCTCTTTTCAATGTTGCACTTGCAAGCCAATGTTTTCATGTATAGTACTGAAATATAGTAATCTGACTAAGGAAAACACTTCCATGACAGTATCTTTTCTTTGTGAAGACTATTTTGTAATTCCTTGGCGGATCATTTCATCTAGCCCTTGTTCTCTAGTCTGTTTCCTTTTTGGCATGATTAGATCATTCACTGATACTATATGTTACATATGGTTATAATCATGCCAAACATATTGTTCTTATTTCTTACATATGAATGGTTGTGCCAGGATGGTGGGGCTTCTATTTTGAAGTTTGACAGTAACCTTGGAGAAAATGGAGCTTTTCTTTCTAGAACGTGTTCAGTTAGACGTGCATTATCTGTTCTTGAGATGGAGGTTGAGCAAATAAATAAAGGTCATTATGAGCATTATATGCAGAAGGAAATTCATGAACAACCGGAATCTCTAACAACCACAATGAGGGGGAGGCTTATACGTCTTGGATCTAACAAATCCAAGTCTGTTCTGTTGGGTGGGCTGAAGGATCATCTCAAAACAATTAGGCGAAGTAGAAGGATAGTTTTCATTGGTTGTGGTACAAGTTATAATGCTGCTTTGGCAGCTAGGCCCATCTTGGAAGAACTTTCTGGTCAGTGCTGTGACAAATCTTTTATAATTTTTTGCAGTTTAAAAGTTTGTCCATTTTTACAATGTTTACTCTATACATTAAATTATAGGTGTTCCTGTTACTATGGAAATTGCAAGTGATCTATTGGACCGGGAAGGACCGATATACAGGGAAGATACTGCTGTTTTCGTTAGTCAGTCTGGTGAAACGGCTGACACTTTACTTGCGTTGGAGTATGCTTTAGAGAATGGTGCATTGTGTGTTGGGATAACAAACACTGTTGGTAGTGCAATAGCAAGGAATACTCATTGTGGTGTTCACATAAATGCTGGTGCTGAGATTGGTGTGGCAAGTACCAAGGTAAAGTTTGCATTTGAGGCTTGTGTTTTCTTCATTTCATTTTGTATTGTCTTGTTATTTGTTTAACCAATGGTTTACTCATGCGCATTTATAACTATTACAGGCATACACGAGCCAAATAGTGGTGATGGTCATGTTAGCTCTTGCAATAGGAGGTGATACAATTTCAAATATAGCCAGAAGAGAGGCTATCATAGATGGTCTTTTTAACCTGCCAAGTGAGTTTTTGTTGGCCTAGTATATTACTGGAATTGAGTACATTTTGGGTGTCTGGTTCATCTTACATGTCCTTTAGTATAATTTTCAATTGATTCTCAGGTTTTAAAATTAGATTTTCATGATAGGTTAATCAGATCGCCACTTGGTTAGGATTTAAATGAATGTAGGTTAATCATTGTTACAGATATACCGATGATGATAACTTCATTAAATAAAGAGTTAACATCCATCAGTGTCTAAGTTCATAACATCTAGTAGAGAACTCTTAATTTATGAAAAAACGAGAAAGAATGGATTTGTTTTTAATAAAGCTAAAAACTGGAATGCATTTGAAGATATTACTGTGTTCCACGCCGGTTTTGTTAATTTCTTTAATGGAATAATAATTGTGTAAAAATAGTCATGATGTAATATGGGTTTGCAATTACGAAGCCCTCAGGAGGCTTGTGGATTGCAACAAGCTTTCTTGGAATGGACTAACCTCCCCACGCCTTAAACTTCTATAGTAAAAAAAAAAAAAAAAAAAAAATAAAAATTTTAAAAAATTAAAAAAACATTTTTTAAAAAAAAAAAAATTTTAAAAAAAAAAAAAAAAAAAATAAAACCACTTATATTTTTTTTTTTTAAAACAAAAAAAAAAACTTTTTTTA
>Ga0099825_1000033_pt1 | contig 76073 bp, 32 predicted proteins | sample SiratroredBW_FD_76838 | JGI IMG/M metagenome (GOLD analysis project Ga0099825, IMG submission 76838) | Root nodule microbial communities of legume samples collected from California, USA - Siratro red BW | ecosystem: Host-associated > Plants > Roots > Nodule | place: USA: California | collected...
AAAAAAAAAAAAATAAAAAAAAAAATAAAAAAAAAAAAAAAAAAAAAAAAAAACCTAATACAACGTCAGTTATGGTCAAATCCGACGTGGTGATGCACCTGAAATTTGAAAACAGATGCATCACAATGTCGGTTAAGGTACAAAACGACGTTGTGGAAGATTCGCAACGTCGGTTGGAGCCTCTTAACCGACGTTGTGATGCATCTGTTTCGAAATTTCAGGTGCATCACCACGTCGGTTAAGAGGCTTCAACCGACGTTGTGATTCTTCCACAACGTCGTTTTGTGCCTTAACCGACGTACCTTGGTAACCAGTTATGTAAGCAATTCAGTTCTAACCGACATTGTGGTATTTAACACAACGTCGGTTTTAACCGACGTCATGATCAACGTCTCCTGGGTCAACGTCGGTTCAATACCCGACGAGAAATGTCTCTTAGAACCGACGACGAAGATCTTTTTTGTACTAGTGCATGAAAGGTGTCAATCTACTTCTAAAATAATTTAAAAACTAATGTAGCCATGACATTAAGAGAAGTACCAAGATTACATCATATCCGTAAATCCCGTGTAATACAAAGAATGGTGAAAGTTTAAAGATCTCTGCACTTCTATGGTAAATCTGGAAATAAATCAAGGTGGAATAATTACATAAAGCTATAAGTTTTACGTTAAAAATTACAGAAATAGAAAAGGTTATCACCCCTAGAAAACCTAAATAAACTAATACGTTAATTTGGATCTAAAAGAATGAGAGAAATGAGAGGATTTCCACAAATAATTGATGATGAGATTATTTTTTCATAACAAAATATTGAATATAAAGAAGCTTGACTTTTGAAGATAAGTTGTTGTGGTGAGTTATAATTGATGGGACTAGGGCTTCTTTTCATGGTTAAATATCATGTTGTTTTCTACAAAATAGACTTTTCTTTTTGAAGTTGCTAACGTAAGAGTTGTTTTGTATTATGAGCAATATTATAAATTATTATGAGTAATTATTTTAACAAGTTTTTTAATATTATATATGAATATATTCAATGTTTTGGGTGCATTTTGAATACCAAAATACATGTTTATTCAAATTAAAGAATATTTTGAAACAGGATATACTCTTATATTTTCATGAATAAATATTTCCTAAAACAAGTTCGATAACATATAATTTAATAAATATATTAATACATTAATTTATTGTTATGAAAATATAGTTTTTAATTAAAATTATAATGAGGGTTCTGAGTAAAAAATATATAATTACGTTAAAGTTTAAGTGTAACTTAAGTTACTAGTTTTCTTTTTTTCAGATTGAGGTTGAGTGCCTTGTTTGATTGGTCAAAATGCCTTTTCATTGTAAATAAGTCAACAAATTTACTTTTAAAAAAGTTATGTTGACAAATGAATAATTTTTGAATCATAATAATTAAACTTTATTAAGTATTACTATTTAAATATTAAATCATGTATTAGGTATTAGGTATAAGAGCTTCTTAAATAATTGAAAATATAATTTATATTATTGAATAGACATTTTAGCAAAGGTAACTTAATGCATTTATTGAATGAGCTTGACTTAATCTAAATTTATGAAATTTCTTATACTATATCCTCCTACAAAAATCACGTGCCTTTTTACTAATTTCTCTTCCATTATATACAATTTAAGTTCATTAATCTACGTCACATCTAATACATAACATGACAAAAAAAAAATCTTTTACAATTAGTTAACGCACATTAATTATTAACATGAAAATATTACCCGACTCATAAACTTAATTAACAAAGAGCTAGAATAGGAGATAAATTCTACCATGTTTCATATTTCATAAAAATGAAGATCAAAATCATAGTTTTTAAAATAAAGCAAAATTTTTCCATATTTTAAAAGATCAAGGGTACATTTTAATTATCCCTGTTTTTTGTTCCAGTTTTTATAATTGGGCAGAGAAGACAGTTCACGTTGCACGTGTCTCACTTTTCTAAGTGACATGACACGTTTTTATATATTAAAATTAATTAATTAGGAATAAATATGTCTTATATATGTTATTATTGAAAAGTGAGCATCTTGTGAAAGTGAATGATTTTGTATCTCTTTGTGTGAATATTGTGGTTGTATCGTGTTAAATATTGATTTGAGGAATTGGAGGTGTGGATATTTGGGATTGGATTGGGGTATTTGGGCTTATTTGTGAGGATGGGAATGAGAGGGTAGTTGGGTTTTTCAATAATACAGTTTTTTTTTTTTTCAATTTATGATTTTAATTACGTCTTTGTCCTTCAATTTAAGATTTCATTTTAAGAAATTAACAAAATCACAACGTTACAGTATAATATTTTGAATGGGGAAAAGTTTTGTTGCCAGTAATTTATTGGTTCCAATTATTTTTTTAATTATGTGCGTAATTAATAAATAAACTTGATAATAAAAATAAATTAATTTTAGGTGAAAAGGAGAGATTGTGTGAAAAGTAATAATTGATTATACTATCGGACATAATTGATTATGCTATGGGATATAATAGATTATGTTATGGGACACGTGCATCGTTCAATTTTAGTGTAGTGTTTAATTTGAGTATTTTATAGGAGACCCATGTAATTGTGGCCATACACATGGTTATATAAATTTGACTCTCTCATTTCGCGTGCTAAATATTGAATTGTAAATTAGTAGATAAGAGAGGATCTAGATGAAGCCATTTCAAACCAATTTTAATTGTTTTATATACCCAGCAAAGGCAAGGTCTAAAGTTAAAGTTAAGAAGTGGGTAAACAATGGTCTTTGCGTTTAGATTAGATTCTCTTTGTGGCACTGCAGAAAAAGCAAGCTTTGTACACAATATAACATGATGTTCATTACAAACACCATGATAAGAAGTGAAATAATTATAGTTTGACAAAGAGGTAGCTTTTTACTCTTCCAAAATATCGTTGTGTTGTATGAGCATTACAGTGCAAGTGGTGAGCTCTGAACGAGGTGTTACTATGGTTAGTTTGAGTTAGACTCATCTTTGATTAAGGATGCGAAGTTGGTGATGGATGTTAAATAGTACCTAGTTACTTATATATGAGGAAAATTATGTTTGAGATTAAGAAGGAGGATCTCATGTGTTAGACTATTAGATAGTCTAGTATTTATTAGAGAGTTTAGTTATGTTAGATGATTCAAGGTTCCATTATATCATCTCATCATTTAGTTTTAGTTTTAATATTCTAAGTGATTATTTAAAATTTAACAAATCTATCTTATGCAAAGAATTTATGTAGTTTTGAGCATAAATGAGGTTAAAATAATGTTAGATATTTAACACTGGATTAAATAGTCAATGTTGTGTTTTTAGATGGTCAACTATAGACTATATTAGTAGGTCAATCTTTAATAATTGGTCAACAAAGTATTAGACGATCCACAAAACAATAGACGGTCTAGTCTTTTCTTTTGCATTAGATGGTCCAATCACTGCGTTTGAATCATGTAAATACCTTTTTAACTTGTTTTTGCTCGTTTTAGTTAGTTTGATTATACTTAACTGTTAATTGATTATTTTTGAATAAAAATCAAAGGATTAACAAGTAAATTAATTTCAAGATGTAGATGATCGTTCTCTAACTAAAATAAGATAGTGTTTTGAACTGATATAATCTCTCTTAATGTTTTTCAATATAATCTAATTAAATATGGCACTCAAGGATTTTAGGTTTTATTTGTTATAATCAATAACTAAATATGAAAGATTTTTTGGATACATTTTAATTAACTGATTTAATCTCTTAATGTTTTCGATTGTAATCTAATTAAATATGTATCACTCAAAGAGTTTATTTGCTACAGTCAATAATTAAATACAGAAGAATTTTTGGAAATACTTTGAACTAATTTAGTTTAGTGTTTTCTGTTGAGACACTTACATGATCACAACTTTTAAAAACTATCTAAAATTTGAATGTTTTGATATTAACGCTGACTTGTTTAATTCTCTTAACTATTTTCAAATTCTTATTCGAATTAAACACACTTATTATTCAATCAATTTATAAATCAGAGGCACAATGTGTAAAGGGCAACAACATTCAATCTTAATTATATTTTTTAGAAGCTTTTGGGAAACCAACATAATGGAATTTTACTTCTAATTCTGAATATTGCATCTGCATTTTAATTGTTTCCTTTATAGTATCAATTAAGTTTTATGCAAAATCAAATTGTGATTATAAGTTTCTTGTTAGAGTGTCTAATGACAAAGAGACGAAGATGAATATTTATATCAATCTGAACTTGTTTTTCATGTATCTCAACTACTAGTTTCTTTAATAATATATATTATACTTCAGTTTAAAAATAAAGTGCAACAAGATATAAGAGAAAAAAATGATATATATTGCCAAAAAGTTGAGTATCTAATTTGTCAAAGAGCATTTATTTCATACAATGAATATCTATTGATATACATAATAATTTAGATTGTACAAAAATTACTTCTAATACTTCATTACTATGTAAACCCTTATAGGTTTTAGTTATATTCTCTTTGAAAGTATTTTTTCATTTTTTAATAATTTTGATATAAAAAAGATCGAGACTGATAAATTTGAATAAATTTATATACTCTTAATAATTTAGAAAGATCTACATCCTTTATGTAAATATTTATAATATAATAAAGCTTATTGAACAATTTATTTAAAAGAAAACTAAACGTAGTTCAAATAATAGAAGTAAAAGTATAAAATTATTAAATTTGTGTTTTTCAATTCTTATATTAAATTATTTTGATTAATTCTTTTATTTGTAACACTTTAAATTTAGATTCCATTCAACTCTTGAATCAATTATTCTTCCATCTCTTACATGATGTGATGTATAACGTACTAAGGGACATCAAGCAAATCTTAACATATTCCTGATAAAACTAAAGTTTTTTTTGTTTAGTATTTTTTTTTCGTAGTTTGAAGCATGCGTAAATGAATATTGATTTAACATTCGGCAGTCAGTGAATAACATCAATAGAAGCCCAAAAATTTACAGTGAGCAACAACGAAGGTGGTCTTCAAAGTAGTGCTTGAGTCTCCCAAGGACCATAACTAAAGTAGTTGCAAGTAAGTTAGGTTTCAATTTTTTCTTTTTTCAGTACTTTTATGTCTAATAGTTCATTAAGTAATTTTTTTCTCAAAAGAATAAACCTTCTACAAATTACGGTATTAAGTTTTAGGGTTAAATGTGAACAGGGTTCGGTGTAAATCTTTAATCAAATAGTTATATGAGCAATACCTATTTTTTTTTTTTTTTACTTCAAATGCTTATTTAGAAGTTTAGAATGGTTCAAAACGTAAATAACTTAATTAACTTTATTTTAGTTATTTTATTGGGTTGTTGTTGCGAGTGTTTGTTATCGTTATAACTGCTAAAATCGATTTAGTTATTATTATTATTATTATTATTATTATTTTCTTGTTATTGTTGTTATTATTTCACCATTTGCTGCAATTAAAATTATGTAAAGTATATATAAAAACTATAATCAATTTCTTACTTCGTTTTAATATTTTATACAGTATAGCATTTACATTTAATTTCAATATATCACTTTATCTATAACAATTATCATGTATCATAACACAACTGAATTTTGCCATAACTGATATAAAAATTATATCAATAAATGATTCTATGTTCACAACATGAAAACAAACCTATAATTATTCTTGAAATTTTGAATGATGTCATTAAAATAAGTAATAGAGACAAGTTTTTTCTCTCGTCATAAGAAAAGTTAATTATGCTTACGATGTAAACAATTGGATAATATTTATATATTAACCTTAAGAAAACACCCAAAATTAAAAATTGACAACTTCATGACTGTCCATAGTGGTGTTAAAAACTATTATGGTGACCACATTAATACATTTCGAAAATAAATTGTGTGATAATAACGCACAATACTCACAACACAATCCTTCAACTTAGAACACCTGAAATTGAGCTTCCATGCAAAACCACTGAAACCTCATCCAATTACGATGAAAATTTTTCCTCACATGGACTTGGTCAAAGAAGAGTCACGTGCCAACAGTGTCCTTGGTATAGTGATTTATTTCTCTGCCCCAATTCAGAACTGCAGTACAAGGAGAAGTGCCCAGTACCTTCAGAAAGCCACAGCCTTTGACCCAACCACACTTTCAAATCCAACTCTGTGTAGAACATTTTTCACTGTGGCAAATTAATTCATAAGTAACAAATAACTTGCGTTGTGTTCTGGAAATGACGTAATATATGATGCACAATTGATCATAGTAACTAAAATAATCGATTTTTACGGGTTTTTATATAATTATTACGTTAACCGATCATGCATTCTACCATAATCGGTTATCCACTTCCAACATTTTCAATTTCAATTTTTCAATTACACATGCTGGTATGCTTATCTATTTATTAAGTCATCTCCATATATGATACAATACAATTTTGTCATCTTTCACCTGATTTTAGTTATATAAAGTTTTATATTGAATAATATAATGTTATTTTTTTTGTAATGTATGCAGGTTTGAAGTAATGTCTTCTTCAAACTAAGCGATACAAACGGTTTTTCACAATAAAAGGATAAACTACTCATGCATCATGATAATCCACCCCTTCCTCTAAATTTGCATCATCTATTTGACCACACATGTTATATAGCAAAAGGAAGACAAATAAGTGGTACCTTATCAAAATCTTCTACAAAAATATGAAATTGTTAGACAAAGGTTTGGTCAATGCGATTTTGAAGAAGAATATCAAAATAAAGCTAGATGACTGGGTCCATGTTTCGAACATGAAATATGAGGGACATAAGTTCGGTGTTACAAACATCCCTAAATATCTCAACTATGACAGGGATCATGATTTGTCTGAAATGATAAGACCGAAGTTTAGTGAATGTAGTTGCAGGCATGTTAGAATACATTACATGTATGTTCATATATTTTTAAATCCTCGTGGTAGTAACCATCCATAACTCCTACACAACAATATATTCATGTGAGCAATGAAACATTAGCAATAAAACATAATATTATCATTAATTCGCCACATCATACCATTCAACATATGCAATGGTGCAAGACAAATTTCATGCTCGTGCCTTATGGTCTTCTTATAACTTTTATTCTATTGGATGAGATTCCATTTGCCTTATGGACTAATTTCCTCAATGAGAGATCTTTGAAAAAAATTAAATATAGCAAACATAAATTATGCATAGCAACATGTCAGGATTACCATTCAAATAAGTGGAGATGAATATTTTGGGGTTGAAGGACATCAACTTCATCTTCCTCAATAAGGTAACATGTTAAACCAAATATAAGATGGTATTCAAGAACTGCAACAAAGTATGCAGGGAATTTATTTAAAAGATTTAAAAGTAACATCATAAGGTTTCATAGATTTAATTACTTGACAATATTTCCTATAGTTTGTTTTTTTTTTTTGTTATCATTGGTTAGTTTGTTACCTAGTGTAACTTAAGGTTTTTAACGATTTTGAGAGCTTGTAGTTCTTCCTTTCGATTTGGATTTTTTAATGCTTAGAAAGCAAGAAATTGTTAGGTAAAGGGAGCAAAGAACTAAGATTATAAGATTGTGTAGTTAGGGTGTTGTTGCAATCTTTATTTGTTGATTGAATGTTGGAATTGTCTTAATGGGTTGCATGTAAAAATGGATAAAGGGTTGTTGAACAAGTCTTGCAAAATTTATTGTACCTTCTGAATAATCTAGTTGTTCTATATATATTACTTAAGTTGGATTGTCGTTGAGAGATGTTCCAACAGTAGTATTTATTGCAAGTACACAACATTGTCATTGAAACATTCATCTAGTTGCTCAAGTAACAGAGCTCTTTACTTATATTGTAGCTTAAGGTTAGAGTGAAAAAGATGTCAACATAATTATATCTGTTCTAGACCTCTCCCGTTGCTCAAGCGATAATTAATCCCTCAAGCAAAGAAAATGTTCTGAAATTTAGTTATGCAGTATTAAATGTAAATCACTCATGTGACAATGATGCTTGAGCGATAAAAAAAATTAATGTTGATTATCTCTCCTTTCAAAGTTTGAACACTCAAACATTGGTTGGTCATTAAAAAAAGAAGTCAAATCAATTTTCTCCTCCCTTCTTAAGCTATCACTCAAATGTTGAGATGAAACTGAAATGATATGTCACATCACTTAAGAAACATATATTAGCTTAAGCACATTCCTTTGTTGGTGTAAAAATTATAAATTCCATATGTTTAGTTATTTCAAGTTGAATATTAATGGTGTTGATATTCATAGGTATGATGTATGTTGTTAAAAATAAAATTATTAAATTAATATGATTAATGAATATATTATTTAACGAATAATGTTGTAAGTAATTATCATAATGATGTATTATTAAGTTATTGATGTGTGATGTAAGTACAAAGTTAAGAGATTTAATTAGATTTCTAGGTTATAATGATATATTGACTTATATGAACAAATATATCATATGATGAGTGTCGATGAAAATTTCTAATATCAATGAGAGAGTGAAAAGTTATTAATACTTAATTAGATAAAATGTATATACATGAAAGTAGATTGCCAAATAAACTAAAGCATGGTAACAAATGTTAATATTTGAGTTTAAACTTTATATTAATCTTTAGAAATATATGAAGAGTAAATGAAATGTGTAACTTATGGTAGATTTGATATATAATTACATATATTAATATTGGTTATATGTTTAATTAAAAGGGTATTTTACATTTTAATTTTTTTTTTTTTTTTGTGTTTATGATTCTAGTATAATTATGTTTTAACATAAAAATAGATTATTCTATAAGTACAAGTATAATATAAAACTTTTGTTTTTATTTGTTTATGATATACTTTTGCTTTGCTTGTATATCTTTAGAATCTATAACATACTAAATATCCAATTAAAACTAATTTATATGTTTTAATAAATTTGAAAATAAATTTTGGGAGGTTAAGAAAATATAATTTTGTTTTATTTATTACTTATAATATATTAACAAAAAAATACAAAAGGCATTAGTCATATTTAATGAAAGATATAAATATTAAACAAGTTATTTGTAAACTCTCTGAAACACACATACTCGTACCTTTCTCTCTCTCTTCCTTTATATATCTTGTATTCTCTAAGTTTTTCTCTTTATACTTCATCAATTTCAAGATCTGATCATACCTCACAGTAGCTAAAGAACTAAGAAGTATTTCTATTTGATTATAATTTAAACAAAGTAAGTTCCTAGTTACAATAAAGATTCCTTATTCCCTGTTTTTCTTTAGGTTTTGGTCATCAATCTTTGAGGAGTCAGTTGCGAAAAGTGACCATCTCAACTTAGTCTGTTATATACTGAATTTTGGTCATCAATTTCAGAATCTGATTACACCTCACAGTAGCTGAGGAGCCAAGAAGCATTTCTATTTGATTATATTTTTAAACAAAGTAAGTTCCTAGTTACACTAAAGATTCCTTATTTCCTATTTCTTTTTTTTAGGTTTTGGCCATCAATCTTTTAGGAGTCATTTGAGAAAAGTGATCATCTCAACTTATTTTGTTATGTACTGAATTTTGGTTGTTTTGATAACTTACTCTAGATCCCTAGATTTTGGAGTTATATCATTATTTGACTTTGAATTGTCTTAAGATTGAGCTTTTCAAGTAAAGAAAGCTAGTTTTAATCTTTCTACCTTGGGTTAGAAGATTTGGATATGAAGAGAACATGGCTCTAAGTTTCAATTTCTTTTGAAAGATTCTTATTTGATGAGTTTGTTTGATTATTTGTTGTGTTTACATGTTGAAAAATATATTTGATCGTTTGTTTTGATGTTGAAAAGTAAATTGATGAAAATTGAATAATTATATGTTATTTGAAAATTTAGAGATATTATATTTTCATAGATTGATATTTAAATGTTGTTTTTGATATTGAAGAGGTCTTGAATGTTGAGGAATGTGAAATTTCTAAATCATGTCATTGATGTGAATAATGAGATGAGTATTAAATTAAGATCATATATCTGGGATAATGTATGAGTTGTGGCCTGATTGTGTATTAAGTATTGATACCTATGTTTTAAATGTTTTAACAGAGATCATCAAGCTTCACTGATGATCTATCATAAAGCTTCACTGATGATCTAAGTCGTGTAGACTAAAATATCATGTAGTGAGAAGCTGACGGAATTGTTCATATACACCTGGACTGCTAGTAGACACTCGGTGTTGGATGTCTTAACTTATCTTGATCATTTCTCTTAGATTTGCTGGTAATATAAGTCTTGGGTAATCGATTAGATGTTAGTCTCTAGTAGAGCTTATTTAATGTGAATCTTTGAAAAGACATATGTTGAATATCTTGATGTATGAATCTATATGTGGTCTATAAGATTTGTTGATATTAGTATTGAAATGGAACTGAAATTTGTTAATTGATATATGAACTTGGTATGTTTATATTTGTACATTAATTATAAATTTTATTTTGTTTATTTTACTTACATTTAAAATTTTATTTTCATTAATTTACCATTATTTTTTTTATTACTTTTCTTATTGTATGTAAAGTGGAATCATTATATAGTGTAACTTATATAGACATTAATACTTTATATATAATATATATTTTAAGGTACACTTTATATTTAATATATATTTTAAAGTGTTACATTATTCTAATTGATAAAAATATTGAGACTAAAGTGCTTTATTTTCAAACATGGTAGGTGGCAACTACCAACGTACGCAAAACTTTTTGTGGTTGAGTTTAACGAGACGTGTATAGTTTTAGAAAAGACAAGATTTTGCTATTATATTATGATTATACCTAACTTTTATTCATTATGATAACTTTCGTACTAATTAATAAAAAAGTATGCATGAAATTGTAATTAAATTTTACTTTTTTTAAGTGAAAATGTTTATTTTGTAAGGTATAAGATGTTACACTAAATTAGTTTGATTGAATATTTTATTCATAAAAAATTGTAGTATTCTGATTTGGTTGTTTCTTTTTTCCATATAAGTAGTCTATTATATAATACTGTATTGAAGAAATTTATAAATACTTTTTTAATATCAAAGTGAATTGGTATGAAAAGAAATTATTAAAGAAAGTAAATATTCTAACTTAAAAGTAAATTTTAACAAGATAATTATGAATTCTCTAGTGAAACATCAATACAAAATTTTATAGATAGTAGTCCTTTTCCCATTCATTAATGTTCCAAATTTTGTCATTAATTCATAGATAAACTTGTTAGGATGTGTCTCATCATTGATCCCTACTTGCTATCATAGCTACATGCTTTAATTTATTTAAGCACATCACTTGTTTCTTCTATCCATGGACAATTATTTACATAACTAATTTTCCTCTCTTAGACCCCACTCACTTTGCCTCTTCTCCACCCCCTTATCATTAACCTTCTATGGAATCAATGAATCACTTTCAACAATTCTCTTCATCATTTTATCTTATATCTCTTCCTTTTTTTCAAGAAATAAAATTGTTTTTATTTATCCTTTTATTTACAATTTTAAATTCATATTAATTAAGCCTATATTATATGATTTATTTTTATTTTAAAATTGAGTACGTACGTAATAAATTTAGAGTTTTAACTTAACTTTTTCATTTTTGTCACGTGTTAGTTAGAAAAGCTATAATATGAATTAAATTGTTTTCTATTATATGTAATGACAAGACATTACACCATATAATAGAAATCATGTTGTTATTATAATAACAAAAATAAGATGAAATACTAAAAAGAAATTTCAAAAAATTTAAAATAACTAGTTAAAAAAGAATAATAATAGAGATAAAATGTGTTCTTAGGAATTTAAATCAGAAGGTGTTTGGTTTGAAGAATTTTTTTTATTAAACGTTTAAAATAAAAATAATTTATTTATTTAAATATATTAGTTATCATAACCTGGCCCGTTGACATAGTTGTTAAACCCGTTGACATAGTTGTTAAATATTATGTGCTCGTACATTGTACTTACTAGAAAACGGGAATGTAGTTTTTTAAATTTAGCGTTGGTTAATACGTGATATTATTTGATTGAGTTAAATGACATAAAATATTTATATTTTTTAATAATATATGATTCTAAAATAGTATAAATTTTAATATTGTGATATGAAAAATTTATATATTGATTAAGTGGATAATAACATATAAAATTTATTTTAAAGAAATAAATGACTTAATCAACTTTAATAATATTAAATATATTTTATTTATTAAGTTAGGTCATTTTATACATATTATGGTATTATTATTTAATTTTATTAATAAATATTTTTAAGCTTCACTATGACCCTATAATATTTTTAATTTTGTAAAAGCAAAATGTATGCTAGTGTTGATTAAAAAACGTTAAGTTGACCTTAATTTAAATATTATAAATTTGTACATAGTAACAACGTGAATATTTTTAGTCCAAAGATTAAGATTTAAACATGATAAATCTTCTCAATCATAATTTTTCTTTTTCATTTTTTATATAAATATTTTTGTACTTACTACTTTCATGTATACTTTTCTCTAAATATCTTTTATTCATCTTTATCTAAACATAGCATATACCACGAAATCCATTCAGGCTTATTTTCGAGTCATTTTATTTTCTTTTTCCCTTATTTCAACTTAATTTAAGTAACTCTCAAATCTCCCATCCCCCACACAAAAGTTCAAAACAATGGAAATAATGAAAACAAAACATGAAAACCAAGGATTTTCTCAAACTTTTATGTTCATTGAAGGTCATCGTGCTTCTTGGTAAAGACAGGGCATTTTCAAAACACAAAGCAAGGGCACAGAGGTGAATAACCATTCAACTAACCTATAATGCAAAGCTCAAACCACTGACCACCACACGCCCAAACCGTCGACCACCATAGACCACTACAACGCTTAATCCAAAACTGAAAAATCAACAAACGTAATGAAGAAATCAAAAATTAAACCAAACAATCAACCAAAATCAAACTTACAATGGAACAGGGATGCAATTTGAACGTAAAGAGTGAAGAAATGGGACGACTTGGGGCACAGGCGCGCTGCATTTTAGGGTTTACGGTTGTCGCGGACAAGGAAGACAAACGCAGAAATGGAAGAAAATGAGGGATTTTATAAACCATTGTGTGGGATGTGCTTGGGCTAAACCCACGCTTTGAACATTTGACCGTGCGGTGACTCAGTCCATGCACCAAATGCCATGTAAGCCGAATATGTGTGGGTTTATGTCTTAAAATATTGTGTCACAAGAGTAAATTTTTCCATTAACCCTTTCGATAGAATCTTATATTTTTAAAACCAGTCAAATAGCATAGCAAATTCCTTCATTGCTATAGTCATGGTCATAATTTATATAAAATCATTACTTTTGTATAATAATAAGATATAAAATAAAGTGTGTAATTGTTTTCTATGGACCTAACAGTTTATCTCTACTAGTTAGTAGGGATATTAAAATTAGTTAACAGGACAAGTTTTATTTTTTTAATGCATTAAGTACATTTTTTAGTGATTTTTTATGTACAATTACAAAAAATCAAGTGTTATGATTTTAAAATATAGTTAAATTAAAACAAAAAAATAATTTAAAAAGCTTTTTTATTAATTTTTATGGATAAATGACAACCTTATAACTATTGTTGTACCTGGAAACTTTGTTCACCCTCACATGGTTTATAATTGATGACCTCCATTCATAATTCACATACTAGTATGTTACTCTAGGTTAAATTAGAGAAAATTAGATTTTTATCTGTTACAAAGTTGAAAAAATTAGTAGATTAACATATTTTTTGAAGTTTAAGAACAAGTTTATTAATTTAAAGATATAAGAATTAAAACTAACTTTTGTGAAAGATATAGAGACCAAAACTTTATTCTTTCTACAATATATTATTTACATAGCAACATAGATAATATATTATTTACATAGCAACCTAGGTTAGAACGTGTCTTCCAAATTTATTATAAATAAATTGACTCCTTATCATATATTTTTATGAAAACAATACTTATTTAAAGAAAAAGTTAAAATTAGTACGTGTCACTGTAATACATGATTATTGCACGAAACGACACAATTTTATATCATGTCAACAAATCACTTTAATCTTGTTTGAATAGTATTAGAAATATAAATTTTTTTACTATATTGAAATATTGAATCATTTTTATATATTTAACCAAGTCAAACATTTCATTATTAAAGATGTATTTATTATTTACTAAAAAAATATTTCATTTCGTTATAGACTATAGTGTTAGCATATATATATATATATATATAAATGTTGTTATATTTGTTTTTTAAATGTATTTAAATAGATACAAATTTCAAGTATAAATATAAAATATTAAACTTGTTGTGTTAACATGAATTGAAAGCAAAGTAAGCCTAAAGCCCAATTGTTGTTCTTAAGCCCAATTTAATTATACAAGTGGTCAAATTTACTAAACAGAATCCTATATGATATTAACATCCACTAATGAGTCTCAAGCCTAATTGACACTCTTAAGTTCAATTTATTAACTCATTCTTAAGCCTAAAGTCGAGTTGTTGTTCTTAAGCCCAATTTAATTACACAAGTGTTCACATTTACTTTTTAACTTATTATTTTATTAACAAAATTTTTTCTATCTAAATTTTCAGCATTTTCTCAATTTTTTAACAATTTATTTTTCAAAATTAAACATTTTTATGAAAATTTTTATACAAAATACTTTAATTTTTTTAATTTTCATACATACCATAAATTTTATATTATTTTCTTTTTTATCATTAAATTCACTTTTTAAAACTACAATTATTAATATAAATTAAAAATAAATTAACTATACTATTTTTTTAAATTATAAACTAAATAATTTATTAAAATTAATACTTCTAGCTCATTTATAAAATCTTTTATTTTTCAAATTCTTTTCGTGCTTACGTGGGTCAAACCCACACTATTATGGTGCATGGGTCCATCTACCACTTAATTTTTTGTTTTTTAATTTTCTTTTACATTTTGTATGGGTCTAGGTCACGCTGCTTGCAATTTATTAATTCCCACTACTATTTTTGTGTGTGGGCGTAACCCCTGTTCTATTTAATTTTTTTGTAAATTTTATTTCCCATTGTAGGTGGGTCAAGCCCACACTTCCTATAATTAATTAATCCATCAATGTTATTGCAATATTATTATGCGTGGGTTTGTCCGTCGCGTGATTTTATTTTATTTTTTAACTTTTTTTTCGGATTTTGTGTGGGTTAGGCCAACGATGCCTACAATGATTTAATTCCAAATAGTTTTTTATGCGTGGACTTGACCCTCGCTTTGTTTTTTTTTTTTTTTTTAATTTTCTTTTCCATGTTGTGTAGGTTGTTTTGTTTCAGAGTAGGTTTGGCACATGCTTCTTTCGTGGGGGCTCATTATTCGACGCATTTTTTTGGTAGCTATTCCTGTGTTTTCGTATAGTGAAGAAACTCACATTTTTAATATTTTTGATGAAAAGGTACTCATACTGCTAAAATAATTACTTCTTACCTAAGTTTGTGATCAAAATTATCCTTTGTTTAATATTTAGAGACCCATCATTTGCACATGGTGATTTAATATTTTGCATAAACTATATTAAAAATACATTGTGTTACTTTTTAAATGACTAAATATATAAACATAATTAAGTCTGATGTTTTCTATTTTTTCAAAAGTCGTATTATAATTTTTGCAATTTTTTCATATAATCATTTTATTGTCTTATGTTTATTTTATCAATTAAATGTTTTATTTTTGCTTACTTTTACCCTTTAAATATCTCTCCTAAATCCCCAACATCAAGTTCTTTTAGGTATTATTTGATTGTAGTGTTAAAGTGGTATTCACAATACTAGTATTTGGAATATAAAAAGAACTATCAACTGTAGTACACTTCGCATGGAAGATGTTTCTCAATAAAGTTCCAACTATGGACAATCTTGTTTAGAGGAGAGTTAATGTTTTGAGTTCACAATGTATTATGTGTGGAAATGGAGAGGAGTCTCTTCAGCACCTCTTGTTTGAGTGTAATTTTAATTGGATAGTGTGAAAGCTGTGTGATCAATGGGTTGGCCTAGTAAGTGTATTCCAAAATAAACCAAAGAAACATTTTCATTAGTTTAGGCTGTCAGGATCTAGTAGAAAAGGAAATGAGTGGTGAATGTGTATGTGGATAGCAATAGTGTGGACCATTTGGATACATAGGAATGGTAATAAAGTAAAATATCCTGATGAGGTTTTCAATTTAGCACAGGTTAAGGCATGGTGTTGGATAACAAATAAGTGAGAAAAGGTGACCTTCACCTACTCGGACTGATGCCTATGTCCTAACATGTGTATAAAATTCTTAGGAGCATAGAATTTGTTCTACTTCTCATTAATACAAGCCACGTACATATTCATACCTATTGACTTTATACAATTTCACTGGAAGGTAAATATTATACATTGTTCTTTATGTGTTACTAATCATTCCTGACAGGTTTTCTAGAGGATCTGTCCCAATTATACAGATATTGGCTTATATAGCACCACTTGTTGCCAAATGGAGGAGCTTATCTTACAGTCCAATCAATTTATATGTTAGAATTTTCTTGTAGGTGTTACACACATGAATGTAGAATTTAATATTCATACTTGATGAGTTGATGAGAAGAGATGATGAATTTTTGGTGATAAGTTAAATTTGTTACATTGTTTAATTATTGTTTAGTAAGCAACAGAATTCCAATTAACTTGCTATAAATAAATAAATAAGGGTTATTATTCCTCTTGTGATATGATTATTAGTGATTTTCTACATCAATAATAGTATTATGACTATTATTATAAATTTATTTATGTATTTTGTTTTGAAACTATATAATAAGGTTGAAACACTCTATGTTTCAATTTATATATTTTTTTTTGCCAATAAAAAAAATGAGTTTTGTTATAAATTTTTAATATAGAACAAAACAAAAGAAAAGTTGAACAACAAAACGATATATTCTAATTTTAGTTCCTCTGAAAATAACATTTTGTGTAGTCTATAACTTATCTTAAATATCACAACTTTTCCTTTTTGTGTACACAATGAAAAACTAACAAACACCTATATATATATATATATATATATATATATATATATATATATATATATATATATATATATATATGTGTGTATGAAGACTCATCAGAATAAAAAAACAACCCTAAGAATGGTTTAGGATAATTACATGAAATTTTTTTAGTTTTTATAACTACATAAATACCTGATAACGGAAAACAAATTAACGAATGACGGCATATTAAGGAAAAATAAGGGTAGATTTACGATGTTTAAAAGTAAATTGAAATTTTAAGGTTTAATTAAATTTTAGGTATATATTTTTGATTGAATTTTTATTAAAAAAATTTCATTCCATATATAGTGTATAAAATATTTTTTTTATTTTTGTCTAGATATCCTATCATCTTATTTTTGCCATTGATCAACTCGTTCATTTTCTTTTTAATTTCATCAAACTCATCAATTAATTTTTTTTCTTCTAAAATAAGTTGAGTTAAATATCAGAAAACAGATGAAATAGTTACATTATCCCTTGACAATAGAATCAAATATCACGATACTTAAATAAAAATAAAAAATATTTTAAATATTTAATAAAATAATTTTTAACTAAAAATTTAATTAAAAATATCCTGTGGATGATATTTAAAACATAAATAAACTGTATTTTAAATGAAAAGAGATTAACCGACAAAAAAAAAATTCATACGAAATATTTTATATAGATTTTTCCATTTAGCTTTTTGTGCAATTTTTCACATGACAATATATGTCGAACTAAAAGACGAGTGCATATTGATATGTACATAAATGAGTGGTGGTGGTTTAGGGTGTAGCATGTGCTAGTTATGCATAATGCCATGCATCACAAATGCCCCAGGTGTCTAACTCGTACAATTGTCCTTTATATATTTCTTTGACAATCACGTTTAACACAATCAAATTAAGAATTAAAATTCAAATATATGAATAATGTAAAAATATATTACCTTGTCATTCAATTATATATAGTAAGTTTCTTGTCATTTATAATAATTATTTTAAAAATCATGTTTAAAGTAGTTTTATATTAATAAATAAATCTGGTGGATATAATTTTTTTAATTAACATGTCATTAGTCCTAATCATATTAAATATAATTTCTTTAGTCAAAAGTTTCAAGTTTAAATATCCTGAACCAAAAGAACCTAATTGAGAGGTGAAATAAAAATAGTGAGCTGGAGTAAGCATGATTTTTTATAAAAAAAAGTTTATGAATATTTGTTTAGATACATAGTTAAAAAACTTTTATTTTAAATAGCATCTTAACCTTAAAATAAAAAACTCAAAAAATATCGAACTATTTTTAAATTTTTATTTGAAAATTTTTCATAAAGTATTTTTTTTTACTATGTTATCATAAAAATGAAGTTTTTAATTAAAGAAGAACTAAAGAGAAAAAGAAAAATCAAGAGACAAGTTAAAGAATATTAAGATATAATCAGAATGAAGAAAACTTTTCATATGAAAAATAACTTAAAAAGAAGATAGTTTATTTGAATATTAGAGTTAAAATCTTAATTCATTCTCGATGTAACTTTTTTAGGAGAGTTTTGATAATAATAATAAATACAAATTAACTAGTCTTATATTTGTTTTATGCTGGTTGAAGTGCACTAAATTATAGAGTGAGAGTTTTCAATATCAGATGGTCTAATAGTCTTATGTGTGTGTTTGTGTGTTATGAATATTTTAATGTGTGTTTTATGTTAACTAAAGCTTAGGAGAAATAGTTTTGCCGTGCTTTAGATCATTTATCTTTTATTTTGCTAAAGCTCACCATAGGAAGTCTTTCAATTTGTTAAAGATCACATAAGTATGAGTTTTTCAGTTCGTCTTATGGAAATTATCCAACTATAAAACTTGTGGCTAAAAGGATAGAAGAGGATGAAGCCTCAATGATAAAGACTCTATTACTTTAGACAGTAAAATACTAAGATTTTTTCTTCTTATATTTTTTTATTATATAAATTGTATAAGTGTATATATTGTTTTTCAATTTTAGGATTTTGTAGAGATATGATTGGACTTTCTGTTAGGTTAACTTTGGACTTCCAATTAGGCCATATACAAGATGTCTGAGAACTTGGAGTTAGACGTTTACAACTTGAAGAGATTGAAGAGAGGACATGGAAGGAAGTTCCACATAATCGAAAACAAGCCGATTTTACGCTAAACGGAGTGCTAGGCTAGTCTATGACACCTCTCACATTCTTAGTCCACTTTTTTGGTAACTTAGGTACAATGGGAGCTATGTATGTGTAGATAGAACACCTTGTTTCCTGTAAAACTCATCTTTAATGAATGAGAATTAAAGGTAAAAAAGAGTAATCTTCTCTACTTTCATCTTTAAGAAATCTTCCTTGAAAGAGCATGCATCCAAGTTTCTTAAGAAACTTAGAGAGTTTAAGAATTCTCTATCCCCTTAGAGTCTTCTGTTACAAGGATGGAGAAGTGAATTCCATCTTTTCACATCAAGAGCTAGGATTCCTGATCTTTAAGAAATATATAGCAAGTTCTTAAGTTCTTTCTTTCTTAACTTGTCTCAATTGTTTTGAGTCTTTTAGTTATTTTTTTCTTTATATGTGCCATGTCTATTTTTTTTAATTGATCCATTCCTTTTGTCCGTATTTGTAATACCTTAGAAAATAACTTTAAAATAAAAACTCACATAGAATTTAGTTTTAGAGATAAATAAGATAATACCTGACTATTTTTTTAACTTAAAAGTTTAAATAAATAGAAAAATCAGTTATTTTATTTTTATTTTATTTTTATAACAACCACCTGCTCTCTTTCTTTAAGAAGATATTAAGTTCCATTCTTATAAAAACCACTAACTCTCTCTCTCAAAAGATATTTTGTTTTATTTTTATAAAAACTATCAACTCTCTCTCTAAAATGTTAAAATGTTGTTCTTCTCCTTTTCTTTGCCTTCTCTCTAAAACTTTATCTTTTTTCCTTATCAGACTACGATCGAAGGTCTTCCTGACATCGAATTGAGCAAGAGTATCCGATCAGATCTTTGAACAAAGTTAGGTTGTTCGTGATTTTAGCTTTTTGGAACTTTTTAAGTATCTTTACTCTATATAGGTAAGGGAAGGTAATTGTATATTTTTTTAATGTTAAGTATGGAAAACTAATTGTATGTTTTTTTATATTAGTTTGAAATAGAAATTTATCTAACATGATGATATTTAGTAAGGGAAGCTAGTTTGAATATTTTTAACTGATGTTGTAATTACTTGTTTATTAAGTATGAATTGGATGAATGGTTCTATATGGTATGATGTTGTATTAATGTTTGTGAATGATATGGAATGGTGGTCAAGACACAGTATCTTCGGAAGAGGAGATACCCGTGTTGAAATGGTTAGGATGTGCATTGTTTGGAGATTTGATCTTATGAGGTATTTTTACTCTATTGGTACATTGGATTCACATAAACGAAAATTACCAGTTAGTGAAGAGTCGAAGGAGGTTCATATGGTTATGTCCGAGATTTGAAACATGAGCTGATTGGAACAGAACATATGGATTAACCTATGCATATGGAAACTATATATGAGGTTTGAAATAGGAACTGATCAGAACAAACTGTATCAAGGTTTGAAATAGGAACTGATCAGAACAGACTGTATCGAGGTTTGAAATATGAGATGATCAGAACATATGAATGGTATATGACAGGTGCAAACCTCTGAGTTTAACTTAATGCACTAGTCTTTCAGAAATAGAGAGTCTAATGTCCTTGTATATAAGTCAGTATATGTATGATATGAGTTATTGTAAAGATATGATAATGATAATGTGATGTGTGAGATGAAATATGAAAGCTTGATTTGTTATAGTTTAGTTGAGAGAGAAATTTAATTTATAAAAATATATTTTTTAAAACTCTCTAACCTACTCTCCTTTCTGTGTGGTGTTTGTTCTGTTTTTAAATATGCGATGATCGTATATTATACATGAGCAAAAGATTTGACAGGTAGTGTGACTTCTTATTAAGCTGACGGAGAAGTTTTATTTTATTTTATTTTATGACTATACAAATATATTTTTATTAAATCTTATGTGGAGAAATATATTTTGAAATATATGATAAATATATAAATATTTATATTTAGATCTATTATATAATTTCTATGCCATAAAGTTCTTATTATATGAAAATTATTGGACGTTGTTAAATTAATTTACATATATTTTCTTGAATCAATTCACATGTTTTGTTTTCCTTGTGTATCTTCTTGCTTGAGTTCTTCATTTATTATTAGATAATTGTTAAATTTTTCATATCATTTCTTACTTATATATGATACTGACTGATAGTTATATAAGTTTTTCCTGACTTTTTATGTGAATCACATGCTTAAAACAAGTTGTACGCTTTGCTTGTTGATTTTGGAATCAAACTTAAAAAAATTCATTTGAAATTAAAACAAAAACAAAGGAATTGTCTCAAAAGGAAAAAAAAAACAAATATAAAAAGGAAATAAATAACTCTAGATAAAAACTATATTCTTTGATACTAACTTTTTATATTTAGGTAGTCTTGAAACCTGACTTTATTGAATATTTAGACGGTCTAAAATTTTCTTTAAATAATTTAATTATTTAGCAATGTTTTGATAATAATAATAATAATATTTTAAATATGTGTTTAAAATTTGATGATTGTGTATATTGTACAATTGATATTATTTTTAAAATAAAAGATAAATGGTCAATGTAAAGATAATTTTTTTATTATTTATTATTAAGTTACTAATTTAATTTAAATTGAAATTAAATAGAAAAACAGTTTTAATTAAAAAAAAAAACACACAGAGACGTGTTTTTATTCCTATACCATACTAAATTGCAGAACACCCCTATATATGATAGTTTAAGTAAATTAAAATTAATTCCTTACACTACATTAATGACTAATTGTAAAATTAAATTAATTGATTACATGAAATGTCAGGAATTCTAGAACATTGGTACTCTGGTTTTAGAAAACCAAGTCAATTTGAAAGTTTTCAAATTCTCTTAATTATTATATATATATAATATGGACTTGAAATCAAAATACCTAATCCATTTAGCTTCCTACTTGGTCACGTCATTGATATTAAAATTTTTGAATCATATATTTAATTGAATTAAAAAATGAAAGTGCAAACCAACGGTGCTCTATGTTTTCACTGTAGCTAAACATATACATAAGGATACGCTGAACCAATTCTTCACGCAAACTAATTGTGTTGTTCAGTTTTTACCAAATCAATTTAGTTTAATACAACACATCTGTTTCACATAATTTAGTTTAAATGAACTGTTTTTAGAAACCTTTTATAGTTTTCAAACATTCACGCCTCGAGATATTTGGAATTTAACAGCATATTTCACTGTTTCTCTGCACTGTGTTAAAACTATACTATTCACACGTTATTTTTCTGCAGCTGGAACTATTGCTGATATAGTTAACGGTTTGAAATTATTCTCTTACATTACGTTTGGATGTGACTACGGACAGATTACAAGGAGAAAAAAACGTGAAAAGTTATAATACCAAGAAATAAAAAATATTTAATTACGGAAAGCAACTTCTTTCTTCACAAATATCGAAGGATTTGTGTAGAAAGGAGAATAAATATAATAAAATATTAACAAATTTAATAAAATAATAAAATATTAATAAAAAATTTTAATAATATATTTATAAAATAATAATAAAAATAACATATTAATTATATCAATATAAAAAGAAAAATAATAATAAAATCATAAATAATAATTATAATAATAAAAATAAATAAAATAATAATAATAATAATAATAATAAAAATAAATTTAGAATAATAATCAAAATAAATTTATAAAAAATAATAATATTATTAAAAATAATAATTTTATTTTTTATTTTAAAATAATTGATAATATTATGATTACATCAATTAAAATAATAATAATTCATTAATCACATTTAACAAATTAATTATATTTAAGTTTAAATTAATTTAAACTACAATTTCATTTATAAAAAAATTATTTTATCAATCATATACATCATATCATTCATAAATTTTTATAAATTTTCCACTCAAATCTCACTATCTTTTTCTTAATCCAAACAACCAAACTTTCTACACATTTTCATCTCAAAGTCACTCCCTAGTCAAAGCCTTAAAAAAAGATTCTACTAAAATAAAAATTGGATGCTCACATACTTTAAATTCTTTGATTACTATCATGACTTACTCATTTGAAATTCAAAATTGTGATACACTAAATTAGTAAAGCAAATAAACAAAATTTAGAAATTGTCGAAACAAAATCTAAAAATTGTCACTAATTTCTACAAAGCTACATAGAGAAGAACAATTTCAAGATAAAGAACAAGAAGCAAAGATCAAATCTAAAAATTGCCACTAATTTCCACAAAACTACATAGAGAAGAACAATTTCAAGATAAAGAATGTAACATTTCATATTTTTCATATAATAGGAACTTTGATGCATATATAGTAAACCTAAATATAAATATTCATACATTCATCATATATTTCAAAATATATTTCTCCACATAAAATTTATTAAAAAATATTCTTACAATCACAAAATAAAATAAAATAAAATTAAAATTCTCCATCAACTCACTGAAGAGTTACATCACCTGTCAAATCCTTTACTCACGTGTAATACACAATCATCTCAAATTTAAGAACAAAACAAACACCACAAAAAAATAAGGGTAAGCTAGAGAGTTTTAAAAAATATATTTTCATAAATTGAATTTCTATCTCAACCAAACTACAACAAATCAAGCTTTCATAATTCATCTCATATCATACATATACTGACTCACATACAAAGACAATGGACTCTCTACTTCCGAAAGACTTGTGCATTGAGTTAGACTCATAGGTGTGCATTTGTCATATATCATCAATTCTGATAAGCTCATATTTCAAACCTCTCGGATACTGTCTGTTTTGATCAGTTCCTATTTCAAACCTCAAATACAGTTTCTATACGCACATAGTTAATCTATATGTCTTATTCTGAATAGATCATATTTCAAACCTCAGACATGGTCATATGAACCTCTTTCGACTCTTCACTAATTGGTAATCTTCTTCTATATGAATCCAATATACCAGTAGAGTCAGGATACCTCCTTAGATGGATCGAATCCCCAAACAATACACATCCTAATAACCCGAAGATATTGTGTCTTGACCACCATTTCATACTACATCGTACCATACATAAACATTCATCCAATTTAATTTAAATTCACACTTAATAAAATAAATAATTATAATATCTATTAAAAATATTCAAACTAGCTTCCTTTACCTGTATAGAGTAGAGATGCTTAAAGGAGTTCCAAAAACCTAAAACCATGGGCAACATAACTTTGTTTCAGAATTTGATCAGACACTTTTGCTCTACTCAATTCAAAAAATCTAGGAGTGATCTTTGATCATTAGTTTGATAAGAAAGGAAGACGTATCTTTAGAAAGAAGACAAAAAAAAAGAAGAAGAACAACTTTTGAGAGAAGATTAATAGTTTTTATAAAAATAAAACAAAATATATTCTTAGAAAGAGATGGTAGTTGTTATAAAAATAAAAACTAAATAATTATTTTTTATTTATTTAAACTTTTCTATTAAAAAAATTATTCAGGTGTTAGAAATCCTTGAACTTCATCTTTATTTTTTAAAAGCTCACATCTTTTCAAGCTAGCATATTGGATATTATTGAAGAATTGGATGGAGCAAGTCTTGAGTGATCTCAATTAACAATAAAAGACTTAACAAAAGAGAGTAAAAATTTGTGATAAAACACTAAAAGTGAGCTGCACTTTAGTTCCACAAAAGCTCATAAGAAAATTCTTAAAAAAAAATTATTGAAATTCTGTTGTGATGGGATTTTCACCTTTGTTTTCATATTTGTGATGGTAATATCATTTTTGCGTCATTTGTTTTTGTTGTTACTTTTGCAAGTTTGGCATTATTATCGTAGCAAAAAAGTCCGTAATTCTAAAAATCAATCACAAAATTATAGCATATTTCTAATTAGGTTGCAAGTTGTATTTGTAATTTTTTGGTTCCTTTTAGGATGTCTTAGGAAATGTTTGGTATTTTTTTATCTTCCAAATTTCTAATAGTAAAATATACGAAGGTTGAAACATGATCAATGACACTATCTAAGATACTTTATGATTAATCCTATATCTTTTGTCTCATTAATAACCTCTTCAAAGTGTTTAAAGAATTGAATAGTATACACGTACTTAGATTCATACATTGATAAATACATAATAATTGTTAAGCATTAACACGCATTTAATTCAATCAGAATCCTCATATTAAAAAATAATTAAGGTGAGTTCTTTTAAAAATTTATCAATTTTTTTTATATAGAACATATTAAAAAATACAAGCAAATCATATTTAACTGAAAATGTTATTTGACTTAAGAAGAGAATATATATATTATTTTTTTCCAATTGATCATCGTATAGTTAGCAATCCATGTATCATAAAATATATCCTATGATTAGTAAAGAAACGCAAAGTAAATAAATAAATACAAATTTATAAGCTGAAATAATATGAAAACTTTTTACAAATGTAAATATTGTTGTGACTTTGTGTTAGGATGAAATAAATTGAGTTGAAATTCAAGTAAGGTATGAGATATGATATATGAAAAATGAAGAAAGTTTGAAAGTCACTGTACATGACTTAAAGAGATATTTGAAAAACCAAAGATGGAAGAAGTGGTTATTAGAAGAAATGAGTCAAGAGGCAGTTATAAAGAAATTGTTATTTAAATGCCTTAAATGACAATAAATGAAAATGAAAGATGAAAGTTGCAATATATATCTGTCTTCAATCCTATATCTCTTGTCTCTTCTTACACAGTGCCTTTTCTTTCCCTTCATCTCTTTAAACTGTCACTCTTATTAATATTCAATATTGTCAATATATTGCATGAAGTCTTTATCATAGAATTGAAGGCAAATTTCTTAAACTATTGTAATTTGTTTGGTGAAATTCTTAAAATAGTGAACTTTTATTTTTTTGGGGTATGGTAAATTGTGTAAAGATTACATGATATTATTATGAATAAATTTAATTTAATTTAAGGCTAAGTGAAATGGTGGAAACAGAACTCAAATTTTAATTGATAGAATGAGATTGTTTAATCAATATTTCAATTAATTAATTAATTAAAATAGCACGATTTTAGGATGATTAATTCTTACCACATGTTGCTCTTTTGTTTTCCAAGTTATATTGAGTTGTGCAAATAAAATTAATGTATGTAGTTTTGTTTGTGATTGAAATAAATATGGAATTAATTTGAATTAAAGAATGATTACCTACTGTAAATAAAGTTAATTATAAATAAATAATTAACCAAATCTTTATGTACTTTTGAGGCAATTTATATATATTCTACTTTTAAATTAGTTTAGCAACCTATTTTAATAGGAATGATATCATTCATTTTTATTATTTAAAAAAAAAACTACAGCAATAGTTATTTTTATAAAAAAAAAAAAAAGCGAAATGGTTTTAAGAAAAAAAAAATCTAAATAAATTTTAAAAATTAATCAGTTTACACGTTCGTCCTCTTTCATCCTAAAACTAATCCCATCAATCTTTTTTTTAACTCAAATAATTTAAATTTTTACTATATAAAACCATATTTTTATTTAACTAGCTTACATAAATTTTCTTCACAATAGATAACTTTTCTTTATAGTAGCTAATCATTCTTCCATTCAAATTAACTTCATATTTATTTCAATTATTTAACAAAAATGAATTTCAATAATTATATATTCATCAAAATAAAAAAAAGAGGGCTTCATCAGTATGCCAAAATAGAATAGGCAACCTCTAAAACAGAAGAGGAAGGATGGAGAGAATTAATCACCTAAAATTGTGCACTAGATTTTAATTAACTAATTAATTAAAACCATGCCCACCATTTCATTTGGTGTGAACTAAAATCATGTTTTCTTTTCATGATTTCACTTAATCTTAGATTAAATAATGTAATGATGACACAATTTATTCACAATGATATCATATAATCTATACACAATTTATCCATATCCAAGAAAAAATAAATAAAAAAAAATCGCAAAAGAATTACTTTGGGAATTTTGCCTAGAATTGAAAATGATAAAATGTGTTTGTTATCTATAATATTGATTGTAATTCAAAATTTTCATATGAATATAACCATAACAATTATATGTTTAAATCTAAAACAAATAGAAAATAAAATCATAAATGGAAAGTAATTAAAATATTGCTAGTCATTGTTAAAATCCACTTTTTACGTCAAAGACACTTTGAAAATTATTAGTGTGAAGTAATTTACATGTTGTCTTCTAATGAAAATTTTTACCTTAGGAAAATACTTGTAGATGAATAATGTAAAACTTCCTTAGCAAGCCAACAAACACATGTTTAAAAACAAAATAATAAGCATACTTTGTCAAAATTCAACTAATAGTAATAATATAATGGTCCAAATTATTTTAATGTTACTGTAACTTTCGGGCATTAAAATTAGACTACCCAAATCCGATGACAATGAACAAAGTACAAAAAGTTATGCCTTGAGGATGCATGCATGATTGTGTTCTAACTGGATGCATGCATGCTTGTGTTTTATAACTGTTTGAGATGTTTATTTTTCTTTTGAATGTTGTACTAATTTTTAAAGGATAAATTCAAATTTATAAAGAAATATGATAATTTAATGATGTTTAGTCAAGTATAATTCTTTTTATCTTTGTTAGGTAAATTGAAGAATAATATAATTAATTATTATCAAATATGTAGTCAATTACCTCAATTTTACAAGTTTATTTAAGTAAATTTTGGAAGCTTTGTCATTTATCAATAACCTAATGTTAATTCTGAAAAAATTGAATAGACATATTCTTCTACATTTTCCAACATTTTTTTATACTATTTTATATTATTTATGTCCTTATACTTATTCTGTACTAAAATTCTAATATCAAAGTAATTAAAAAAAAGATATATTTTTTCAAACTTTAAAGACGATATTTTGTTTTCTAAACTTTGATTGTTAGCATTCACCTCCTTCTTCTATCACTTTAAACATAAACTTGTTGATGTAGTTTCTAGAAGATGCAATGTACATAAGTTGATCTCATATTAAGCCTTATGCTTATGATGTAGATGGTTTTCAACAAAAGAGACACTTGAATCTCATTCTTCAATAGCCTTCTTATTCTATATAGCTTCTTATCAACCTATACCTCTTCACTGAAATCATGATTTTATATTGCTATCCAATTACAAGCCAAGATATATAATAAAATCTATTGACTTTTATAATAACTATTTTAAAAATTATTCTTAGAATAATTATGACTAATATTAATAACGAAAGAAATACTTTACATTGACATTTGTGCAATGTTAATGAATTATAATATCCTTATTCACAGCCAGGGATATATGAGTTTTCAATCAATTTAACTTTTGGAAACAAACCTTTGAATGTACTTGCATAGTTGATGATGAATTGAGCACTATAATAGACAGTTTGATAAAGACCCAAAAGAAATTGCACTGTTTTTATTTCTGTGCAATCCTACTCATCACATTGTCTTTAACTGGGTAAAGAAAGTGGTGTAGTGGAAAATGGCTTTGTGGAAGAGTTATCACAATAGGATAAGAAAAATGAAACATAAAACTAATTAATTTATGATAGTGTAACTCTCATGGGTCAAAAACAAATTTTCACACATAATCAAAATCAAATTTAACTTTTCCTTACATAAATGTCTTCATAATATATAAGAATAAATAAAAACAATTTGATTTACAAAAAGGAAATAAAAATATTTATTCTTTTAGTTTTAGCGTCTTTAATTTCTTATTCTTAAACTCTCTTTTTTTTTAATTTTTGAAATTTTAAAAAGGAACTATTTTAGTATAATTCTTAATTTTTCATAAATTTTATTTCTTTTATTTTGATGAATAATTCAATTAATTGGAATATAAAAATAAAGATAAATGTGTACAAAATGAAAAAATCGAACCAAAGTTACAAGTTTTTAAAATATGAAACTAAAATCACAAAAGGAAATAAGGAAATCAAAATCGTGGATAATTTGTTTTTAATTAAAGAAAAGTAGAAAAAATAAAGGTAAGTTTTAATTGTTTGATTCTTTCTCTTTTTTAAAAAGGAAATATTTTACAAAACAATCATACATTACTCAAAAATCAATTTCTAATTTAATATTTATTAAATATTGAAATTATTTTTAAATAAATATTTTAAGACCTAAAAAAATAAACAACTGGAAATGTTTTCTCAACTTACCTATTATTTGAATACTTATTTTATTTTATTTTAAAACCAAAACAAAATTTAAAAATGAAAATTAAATAAACATTCTAAAAATGAAAATTAAGTATATATACTCTTAACCATATATTTGAATAAAAATTTACAACTTCAATGAAATTAAATATATTAAATTTGAATTTTTCATTATTCAAATGATTTATTCTTCAAATATTCTATTTAAATAAGATAATTTAAATATATTTTTTTGCATTTTTATTTTAATAGAGCATTTCCGTCGCTAAAAGAATTTAAAATTTAATTTTTTTTATAAAATTTAAATTTTATAATATTAAATAATCAAAATACTCTTTTAAAATTTAAAAATCTAATTTTTTTGAAATTCTTTATTTACATATTTTATTATAAAACGTTTTAAATTATTTATAAAAATAAATTTACCTTCCAAAAAATTCTTGTCGATAAAAATAAATTATTCTTTAACAAATCCTCATATATATATATATATATATATATATATATATTGTTTACTTTCTATTCAAATAAAATTCTATTTTCTTTTTCTTTTTTTTTCCTTTTCTTTTCGCTTTCTTCCTACTAAACATAGAATGATATTTTAAATATTATTTTCTTGAAAAATGATCGCATATATTTAATATTCACGTCACTCTCGCACGTCTAAAACTGAGATAAAAACATTTGTCGTGTATAAATATTAATAATATCTTCTTAAAAAAGTTTTATTTTCTTTTGATACATTAATTAAAAGGATTGATGCGGAAATCTGCCATCGACATCAGTCTTAAGGTGACCTCATATATTAAAAAAAATAAAAGAAAATAAAATAATATCTCAACCAAATAGTGATTGATTGTAACTTTTTTTGAAAAAAACAAATTAAAGAAGAATACGAGACTATTTTTTTGACATATAAATTAAGAGAAACCTTTTTAGTTAATATGTATTACTTTTTTAATTCTCTTAAGTTTTTTTTTTTTTTTTTTTAATTTTTTTTTTTTTAATTTTTTTTTTATTTTTTTTAATTTTATTTTTTTTTTTTTTTTATTTTTAAAAAATAAATAAAATAATTTTTTTTTTTAAATATAAATTAAAAAAAACATTTTTAGTTAATATTTATTTTTTTTTTAATTCTTTTAAGTTTTTTTTTTTTTTTTATCAAGTTCTATGATATGAATCTATTATCAAGTTTTATAATATGAATTTATAGTCGTTCTTAATTTTAGAAAATAAATAAAATTAATATATTTCATAAATAAAATTAACATATTTCTTCTAAACCTCATAATTTGGGATGTGTTGTTCGATATGCATTGTATACGTATGTGAAATTTAATTTGAAAACATGAATTTGGATTAATCAAATGATATTTTTGGTTTTTGAATTATTAGGTTGTCTAAAAATAAGTTATGATTTTTCTTGACTTTTATTGGTGTTAAGGAGCTTTTAAAGGGACTAGTGATGATAGGTAAGGAGAACCGACTTAAATTTGTTAAATTATTTTGAAAAAAAAAGATATTTTGAAGATTTAGTATTTAAATTTTTTTGTTGGATTAAATTTAAGTTAGGTTTCTAATTTATCATGATTAATTTTATTAAGTACTCTTTGATTAAGTCACTAATGACTAATATTGATTATTCTTTACGTCAAATATTCTTTATTCAATACTGAGTATTCTTGATACTAGTAATTCGTGGCTCAATATTAAGTATTTTTTACACTCCTGGCTTAATATAATTACAAGACACGAGTGATCAACATATTAATAGTTTTTGCTCACTAGAGAGACTGATGTCTTTTGACGTATACAAGGTTTGATATCTCTTAACTTGTAAGCAAGAATGAACACAAATAATGCTCTTACAAAGCTTTAAGATAGATAAAAGATTCAACACTTGAAAAGTATGTCTCGTTTTCCTTTCTTAGAATCATATCTTCTTATACGCTTTAGAAAACTAATAGTTGCATTCCTTTTTTGGGTGATTGAGTAGCTTGGAACTCTCTTCATTGCTTCTTTCTTCTTTTGTTATCGTGTGGCGAGATCTTATGTTGAGAAGCATTACATGCATAACATGGAACATTAAATTCTCTTATCTTATTTACACAATCTTTCTAATAGTTAACAATACTTATCTTCCTTGGTAGCAAATCCTTTTACACTAAACATTGGTTAAAAGTGGACATCATATAGAATAGACAGTTGATCCATAGTTGAAACTAACCATATCAGAGAAGTTGATGGTCATTTCAACTTTAGCTCATATCCCAAGGTATTTTTGAACGTTATTGTTTAGCACGAATCTTTCTAAGACAAACATAAAGTGCATTCTCAATTTCTTCAAACTTAAGCTATGGAATATTTTTTATGTATCTCACCTTGAAGTCTTAGTCTATACTTATCGTCTGAGTGATCTTTAATTAACTTATCAGACAAAGTGGAAATTGGTTTTGTTGTTTGCCAAATGAAACATATGCATTTGTGATCTGATCAACGTTTGTCAAATGCAACTACTTCAGGTATTCCAAGCATTAGACTTGTTTTGTTTAAGCACGTGATCAAAATATTTAGAGTGTTGTATTTTTTTATCCAACAATCTCTCCCTTTTTATGGTGCTTTAAACAATACATGTGACCATGACCAAATTATAATATTAGATAAACAAATTATAACAAGAAGGATTGATTTGGTTGGTCTTTAAATTCTGCTAATGAACATCTACAATTAGTTCAATACTCGATTGACAATTAACTTTTGTGGATTGCTCCTCATTAGGTTGTTCATTTTGAGAATTTTCCAAGACTCTTGGTATTGGTCTTTTTCTTTTCTCTTCTTGGAGGCTTTTCTTGGACAACTCACATTTCTTGTTCTTAGAGGATCCCTGATAACATCCCTATTCTTGCATGGAACTTCAATGGTTAGAGTTGAATAAAAAATGACAAACACTTGAATTAAGGAATGGATTTTGGTCGAGGAAATGAACTAAGGAGGATGATTTATAGAGGAAAATTTAGGTCTCGGCTAGGGAATAGTCAAATTAGGAGCATATCCTAAGGAGGACTTCAAGAACAAATAGTGTGCCAATGTGGGTAGTGTTTCATTACTCATTCCAAAAGCGAAAATACAAGTGATGGGAGGTCCTATATACAAGAGTTTTGGTCGATTATGAGAAGAGAAAAGAAAAGGAAATTTTGAATTCAAATTTCCTACAAAAGTTGTGCATGAAGTGGATCGAGTGTCACTTGTCCACTCATGTTTTCCACATTTGAGCATGTGCTCAAAATATGGTAACTATGCGTCTTCTCAACCTTAGATCTGGCCTAACGTTTCTCTTAGGCCTTTGGGATTCCAATTGAAATCCTAGCTAAACTCATTTAACTCTAATCTACTCAAGGACCAAGTACAAGGCTAAAACTCTAGACTACTTGGCTCAAATACAAGGACCAAATGTCCTGTACTACTTGGCCCAATACAAGGCCCATAAAATCCTAATATACTTTATACAATATTTACAACCTAAAGTTTGGGCCATGATAATAAGAGTTTGGGCCTACTAAGGTTAGTTGAGGTCCAATCTTCTTGAATCATTCAAGTCATTGCCCTAGTGGTTGGTCCCTTGACAAGGGGTCTTTCATCGTTCTCCCACAGGTGAACACCCGTCTCATGATGCCTTCATCTTCTTTTAAGCATAGGCTCACCTTGTTCCATCTCCATTTTTCTTCTTTCTTAGGACTTTTTTTCCTCCAAGTTCTCCCCTTTTTAAGCACCATTAGCAAATATAAGAATGGAATATAAATATAATATCATCAAAAAAAATGAAAGATAAACAATTATAGAACTTGAATTCAAAGAAAATTTTGAAATAGGCAATGGTGGAGAAGACTTAAGAGATTAAAGAAAATTTGGTGTGACACTTTAGGTTGAAGAAGGTTCTTCATCTCCAAGATAATCTCCATGTAGAATCATGATTTATTTCTAAAAGTTTAAGATAAGACTCGAAAGTAAAATATCATTCTTAAAAGTGTTTCATACTAGTAAAATTTTCATATATTCAAAAGTGTTTTAACAAATGATGAAGAGGGTTGACTATATGAAAAATTCTAACTTAGTAATACTAAAACGAGTCTAGAATGAAATGTAAATACTTATTTTATAACACTTTAAGCCTTAAATGAAAATTTCAAAAAGAAAATGAGAAAGAATTTTTAGTTTTAAAATTTTAACTATCCTTTATAATAATATCTTTTTCCTCAATAATCAATAATTGTGATCCTCATGTTTTCTTTATCTCTATTTGATCATGTTTTCCATTTCTTTCATTAATTATGTCTTAACAAGTTTATTTGTCTCAATTTAAATTTTAATTTAGACTTTAAAAGTACTCTTTTATTCATTTTGTTTGTCGTCCTTTATATCTTCTAGTTAGACTTGAGAAATTCTAGTTAAACTTATTTTAAGTATTACTTTTAGTAGAAAAAAAAATCCTAAAATTAAAAGTCCAAATAATATAAAATAAAGAAAAGAATATTCTTTTATTAAGGAAAAACATCTTATTTTATAATATTTCTTATAAGGTTCCGTATAGATGATCTTGCTTATTTTCTTCATTTATGTACTAGTAAAAAATAGATGAAATATTTATTAACCAACATGATTAAAGGTTAAGATCATTAAACATTTGTTACATATTTAATAATTATTAAGTATATTTGTTAAATAAAAAAATATATTAATATATTTAATTTCAGTATTAATTTTTTCTTTAATAAACATACCTGATAATTAAGAATCAAATAACAAACATGCAAACATATATTTAATTAACTTAACAATTAATAGAAAATAAATAAAATTAACGAAATTAAAATTTTTATATCAAGATTGTGAATTTTATATCTTATCGTCCTAAAAATATTACCAATACTTATTATTATCTGAAAAAACACCATCAACTAGATTTAAGAGATAAACTAACTAATAAATATTCAAATAACATGATTAAAAAAAGGCATAGAAGTGATTAAAGAGAATCAGTTGCAAATTACTACCTATTAATAACTCCAACCCCTTCTGATGTCTTAATCAGATTTTGATCTCTCAGCAACAGTCGTAACCGACGCGTAGCAGAAGTACCCTCGTGCACGTTCCAAATAAAAAAAAAAAATGAAAACCACGTGTCCGTTTTCTATAGGAAGTTCTGCTCACGCGCCCGGCCGCGCTTGAGATAAAAACGGTGCAGTTCGGCTGAAACGAACGACGAACGTGACGAACCAACTCTATAAATCTCAGACGAAACTTGCTTTCCGAAATCACAACTCAATCTTCTCTCTCTAAAATCTACTTTCTCTCTCTAGAGTTTTTCTCTCACATTTTCTCTCTCTTGCATAATCTTTCTAGCTTCCAGAACTTTCCGAGCTTGATCGATTCGATTTTTCTCGGAAACTCGATTCGATATCGTGGCTCGAGCTGCATGAATTGGTTCGTGAAGCTGGATTCGTCGTCTTCAAACTTGAATTCCAACCACCTCGTTGCGTGTTTGCTGATTTTCTTCCTCCATTTCTCGCCTCAATCGCTCTCTTTCGCTTCCAATTTCGCCGCCGAATTCTTCACTAACAATAATCTGATTTTTTGTTCCGATTATGGAGTCCAGAAATAAGCGTAGTCCTCAATTAACCAGAGGTTTGCCTTTAATCGATTTTTCGGTTTCTGAATTTTTTTATATTATTCGGTGCTTTTCTCAAATGTCGGTGGTGACTGCTTGTGCGTCTGATTTTATTTGACGAGTAGCTGTGGTGAGGAACGAAAAGAAGGTTTTTAATTTTTTTAATTCGTGTTTCGGTTTTATTGGTGAAATTAAAAAGTTTGTGTCAGAAATAGTGGGAGGCACGTGTTTCTCTACCAGACGCGAAACTGTAGGCTTTTTTTGGATAATTTATTTTATACTTAAATTAAATTAAAGTAGCTATAATAAAGCTTCTAAACATATTTTTTGGAAAAAAAGTAATTTCCGTATTTTATATATTGTTTTCCAAATACTTTTGGATTGTTAAACTAAATAAAAATACCAGAGGACAATTTTGTCCATGAGAGAGAGAGAAATGCAGGAATAGTAAGTATTTTGATTGGATAAGTTTCCAAATTTTATCATTTTCCTTCAGGTTGAACAGTCGAAAATGTAAATATGTATGACAAATATGTATCACATGGCGCATTTCGCAAATATTATTTTTTTATATTATTCTTTAAATTACAGAAAAGTGATTTGATTTTTAGTTTTATAATACTTTTTTTGCAGAATGCATTAGCTCATAGTCTAAATGTTTAGATTCACATTATGCACGCGGCTATTAATTATTTTTCTTATATTAACGTTCTTGTTTTGTGTGCACCAGATGTATAAACCAAATCTCACGTGATTTCATAGTTTGCGAAGTGAGTGTTATTTATTTTGTGAAAGTGAAACTATGGGTGTTTTTTTGGTAACGGAATGACGTTTGGAAATGATTGTGAACTTTTTTTTTCTTCTACCATTACATTAAAATAGGCCAAAAGAAATGTTCGTATGAGGATAGAGAGAATTGTAAGATAAGATAAATAATGTAAAGATAACAGGTAAGGAGAGAAAAAATTTATTTGAATTGATATATACTACACCCATGATCATTCAGGTATATTAGAAGTTGAGGGAATAATTTCAAAGTGGAATTAACGTTATGGACCGTTTGATCATATTTTCTTTCTTTTTCCCCTTTTCTTGTAGCTCTGTGCTATGGAAACAGCAAGCCAGAGGGGAGGTCACCATCTGTTATTGTTGTTGGTGGTGGCATGGCTGGGGTGGCTGCTGCACGTGCACTCCATGATGCTTCGTTTCAGGTAACAACTGTGTGTTTGTTTAATTATATGGATTTTAAGAATACTTGTTAAACATGTATACTCTAATATAAAACAGAACTTTATAGGACAAAAATTGAATGCAGTTTTATAGGTACTTTTGGGCCTGATCTCCAATCACAATAAGGGTTTTACTTCTGCTAATCCATGTTAAACTTCAATGCAAGTGGATGCTAGTTTAATCTATTATTGGAGAGCACTACCCAAAGTATCTAAAGAACTGCATCTGAATTTTGTTAAGTCTATGAACCGAGTTATTCTATGTAAATATTGTGGGCATAGTGAATGGCTGTTCAGCATTTTCCTGATGTGTGAAGTAGGTTGCATTTTATTTCAGTGAAAAAAATTGGGGGGTCAATCCATGATTATGATTTCCCCTGCTTTGAGTCAATTTATGGGAGCTTGTAATGGTTCGGGGGAAGGGTCCCGGGTGATACTTGCTAGTTTAGAATTGGACTGGTTTTGTACGTACACTTGGGTGAATCGTTTTTCACGAAAGGCACGCACGTAGCAAATGAATTGGGCCTCATTTTGTTTTTTATTTTGATGAACCCGATAGAATTTTATGTGTTTGCGCGAATAATGCAAGTCATGAAGTGGCAAAATAATTTTATTTTTAAGCTAAGGATTGTGTATTTGTGTTGCTTCTAGTTCAAACTTGAACTTGCTTCATGGTCAATAGTTAAATTATTAATATGCACTTTCATAGTTGAAGGACTAAATGGTGTGTTGTTTTCAAATTTTGTTAGGTTGTTCTCTTAGAGTCAAGGGAAAGAATTGGTGGCCGAATTCACACTGATTACTCATTTGGTTTTCCTGTTGACCTGGGGGCCTCATGGTAAGGCTTATTTTCTGATAAATTTATCATGTTTATGTTTTAATGAGAATGCAGAATTTGTCCATTACTTTCCATGTTTTGGTAATAAAAGTTACACACTGTTCAGGTTGCATGGAGTTTCGAAGGAAAACCCACTGGCTTCTGTCATCGGGAGGCTGGGGCTACCCCTTTATCGTACGAGTGGAGATAACTCTGTACTTTATGACCATGATTTGGAGAGGTAAGCATTTAGATCTTCATGATTTATTACTATTATATAGCTAATTTTGTCACACTTGCATTAGTTTATATGATCATTGATTTCAAATCATTTTTGGCAACATATTTTAATATATTTTCTGGCCATTTTGCATGGCGGAAATTACTATAGACTACTTTTTTTTTTTTTATTGAAATTCATCCAATTTTTGCAGCTATGCACTTTTTGATACGGATGGGAATCAGGTTCCCCAAGAGTTGGTAACAAAAGTTGGTGGAATATTTGAGACAATTTTAGAGGAGGTAATTAATTTTGTTTATTAATTTTTCTACTTATATTTTACCTAATAAACTCTATTTTCATAGTTTAAAGAAATTTTTACGCATAAATTGCATCTCTAAACGACATTTCATGACTAAATGCAGACAAATAAAATAAGAGAAGAATTCGGTGAAGACATGTCCGTATTTCGTGGTCTTTCAATTGTTTTGGATAGGAAGCCTGAATTAAGGTTATTATGGACATAAATAATTTCTTTGGCACCGTTATTATACTTTTAGGCCCAGTAATTGATAAGATTTCTTCATCTCTTGAATCCAGGTTGGAGGGCCTTGCTCATAAGGTGCTTCAGTGGTATTTGTGCAGAATGGAGGGTTGGTTTGCTGCAGATTCTGATACTATTTCACTGAAAGGATGGGACCAGGTAATTTCAACAAATCCATTTGACAATGTTGTTTGTATTAGTGGTCTAGTTCCAAATCCCCCACCCTTCCACCCACCCCAATTTACGCACTAAATGATCTATTCTCTTTGGTCTTACATACAGGCAGTGAAAGAAATAGTTTGTAAAGTTGTCTCATAGCCAGGTGCATGAGTCTTCAACATGCAGCCTTTCTATGACCGATATTCATGTAAATGTGTTTCCTGATCTACATATAGGAGTATGTATCTGATTGAAACCCTTTCGTACCTTAATAAGTCATCTTAAGGCAAATTGCATCATATACAATTAAATAAATGACGGCTGCCTAAGATTTGAAACTAGTGTCAATTTAATATATAATACAATCATTATAACGTTTTTCCTCCACTATGAATTGGTGGTGCTTTTCTGTTAAGTTGTTGGAGTGGGATGTGTAGGAATCCTCTATCATCTGAATATACCATCAAATTGCATGATTGTTAAAAGGTGGTCTCAACCTTTATGGCATGTAGGGTTCAAAATTGTTATTCACTTTGTACCGGCCTGCCATAAAGTTTGTTGAAAAAGAATCCATATTATAAATACACAACCTCTTTTACCCAAATTATAGCATCTTACATGAAACTTTTTAACTAACACGTAATCTATTTTTTTCTTCGTAATTACTTCTGTTCTGTACTCACAGGAGGTACTTCTCCCTGGTGGTCATGGTCTAATGGTCCGGGGCTACTTGCCTGTTATAAATACCTTAGCCAAGGGTCTTGATATTCGCTTGGGGCACAGGTAGATACTTTTTTAGTTATTATTTTAGATAAGAGTGTACTATTTTTTGTAATTAATTCTCTGGCCTTGGTGATGCCCCTTTTTCAGGGTCACAAAAGTAATTAGGCGATATAATGGCGTAAAGGTAACAGTGGAAAATGGTAAAACATTTTTTGCTGATGCTGCCATTATTGCTGTTCCTCTTGGGGTGCTTAAAGCAAAGAGAATACAGTTTGAGCCAAAACTCCCAGATTGGAAGGAAGCTGCCATTGCTGATCTTGGAATTGGACTTGAGAACAAAATCATCTTACACTTTGAAAATGTGTTTTGGCCTAATGTGGAGTTCTTGGGAGTAGTAGCAGATACATCTTATGGATGCAGTTACTTCCTTAATCTCCACAAGGCCGCAGGTCATCCTGTGCTTGTTTACATGCCTTCTGGGCAGCTTGCCAAAGACATCGAAAAGATGTCTAATGAAGCAGCTGCCAACTTCGCTTTCATGCAGCTCCAGAAGATTCTTCCAGATGCTTCTTCACCGGTACCCATATTAATTTTTCTTGTTACCAGTTTCACTTTTACTCAGCAATATCAAAGAAACGAATGCTTCAATTTCTAGTACATTGACCTTCCATTTTTTTTTTTATCTTTACGAGTGTATGATTTTGGTCATTTAATACTTAATTGAGATGCAAATGCAAAATACGGTCTATGTATTTTAATTGGTAATTTGATGTCACTGTGCAGATTAACTATCTGGTGTCTCGGTGGGGTTCAGATATAAATTCACTAGGTTCCTATAGCTATGATGCTGTAGGGAAACCCCATGAACTGTTCGAGAGGCTACGAGTCCCAGTGGATAATTTGTTCTTTGCTGGGGAAGCAACAAGTATGAGCTATCCAGGGTCTGTTCATGGGGCATTCTCCACCGGAATGATGGCAGCAGAAGATTGCCGGATGCGGGTGCTGGAGCGATATGGAGAGCTTGATTTGTTCCAGCCTGTGATGGGAGAAGAGGCTTCCTTGTCTGTCCCACTTCAGATATCTCGTATGTAATAAAATCTTCTTAGTGGACAGAAGCACAATCTCTGTTTTCTTCTTCACTACGATCTACCTATATCTATATATATAGTCTCTGTTTGGTAATAGTCTCGTCCAGTACCTTTTGAAGTCACCTTTTGTTGCATATCCATAGTCAATGTTTGTCATGAAATAGTTATATAGATATTGTGTAACTAAGAGGCTTTGGCACTTCTTTAGTTTTCACCAAGTGCTTCTCAGTTTGAGAATGTATCTGGGCTCATCAAGTTTGTATTTGCATGCATGATAAAAATATGGCAATTCGTGTTTTCTCTCGTCTTTAAAAGAACAATTTTAACAGTGGAACCTCAAATCTTCAAAGAACTTGGCAACACGTTATTGTATTTTATGGTGATTATTGTTTCATGCAATAATTTATCGTTTAAATATCTTCCACATGTGGGACCTTATGACAGTCAGACATTTCCCAGCAGTGGAAAATGTTGACTCAGAAACAGACAGGATACTTATAGATTAAGAAGTTTTCAGAAATTTCACATGCAGGAGTTAGTTCTATGAGTTTGTCTTTATTCAATTTTTTCAATCCGTTTGGCTAAGCATTATTGAGCCTTAGATTAGAAAACTTCTCACTTGGGCATAAAGGAATTATTATTACTTCAAGTTTCAATCTCATGAATTTTCAATTTTAAACTTGCCCTCTTGTTTTGTGCACACGTGTGACATATTTATGGAATTTTCTTCAATAATTAACTGCTAATGAAAGTTGGTTTAGTTCTTTGATCCCGTGGCCCCAAACAAGATTGTTGTGCAGCTAAACAACTTTTTTATTTTAAGCCTGAAGGAAATGAAAAAGAAAATGTTAATAGTTGACAATCAAGCGATCTAGGGTCTCATCTTCTGCTGATCTTTTCATGCGAGCAACAGTTTTTTCAACCTACAATTGCATTGTAAATTGCTTCACTGTGCATGTAACAAGCAATTCCTGTAACATTTAGTATTCTTTTAATTTTCGTTACCTCTGCATCCCAGTTGGTTCTAGCAGTCAGAATTATTAGAGTTGCTGTTTGTACTAAAACTGCAAAGATCATCCCCCACCAGATACCCTGTATCAAACCCAAATAATAAGAAATGAGTTTTCAGAGAAACTATTATGATTAGCTTTCTACAAATTAACTTGTAAATATGTAAACTTTAAAGGAATTTATCTTTTATCATTTTTGTTGTTCAGAAATATTTATGAAGAAATTCATCAGATGTCTATCAGAAATGTTTTGAACTTACTGCTACTCCTAGAGTTGTTTGAAAGCCAAGAACACATCCAACAGTGAGACCAATGACATAGAAAGAAGCCAAATTTACATAAGCCACAACAGCCTGCCATCCACTTCCAATTGCAACTCCTGAATTTTTCCAAATAAAATTACACAAAAGGAAGGATAAGAAGTAAAAGTTATGTACAAACACCTTTGCTAACTTACATGATATTAATTAATTGTTTAGCAAAAATCAGTTCATTTTTTAAAATTTAGTGTAGTAGATTTTTTTACCTGACAGTATTGGTTGAATGAAATTTAAGAAAACTGAGATAGCAAGCAGTGGAGTCAAACTAGAAACTTCCTCAATGACTTCAGAGTCAGAAGTTAAAAGCTTGCTCAAAGGCTCCTGGCATATCAAAATAATTGCACAGAAAACTACACTGATGACAATGCTGATTCCATTCACTACAATGACAGAAAATTTTGCTACTCTTGGGTGAGCTGCCCCTAATTCATTGCTGATTCTGACACTACAATCACCCAACTTCTCATCAAAACTATTTAAGTTGACTCAAGTTAAATGAGCTTTTTTTCTTACACTAACCTGGTTGCAGCACTTAGACCCAACATAAATTGCAGGTCCCAGTTTAAGTAATTCATACTGATTGAGCATTCATTGACATGGAAATTATGGTCAGATAAGAAGAACATTAATTGGCTATACCAATAAAGGATGTTGTCGTAATAACATACCAAATGGAAATACTGTCCACCGAGACTGTAGGTTTGGAGATCAACCCAGATAAAAGTATCAGTCCTTGATTATACCATGTCTCCAAACTACATTAGAATGTATCTTTTGCTTGTCAAAGAAATAAACTATGTCAACATAAGGGTCTGTATGGTATTTTTTTTTTTCTTGTTTTCATTTCTGATTTTAACTTATAATTGCAAAAATACCATCTAAATTTTCATTCTACATTGTCTTGATAAAATTCTACAGGTAAAGATGATAATAACATTTTCTTGTTTTCACTAAACAAATCATTGAAAAGAATGTAGAAAGTGAAAAAAGAAGTGGTATTTTTTGTAAGGACAAATTTTAGATACAGTTTTTTTAAGTATTTTACTGTTCAATTAGAATTAAAGTTGTCTTAGTACCTTATGTTGATTTTTAATGCAAACTTTAACTTTGCAGATTACTGAAATAGAAATTTAATTCTGGTTAGAAAGTAACCCAAACAATACTTAAAAAGCTAGATCTACGCTTTGTACTTTCTAATTATTAGTAAAAGTAGAAAATATTTTCTCAAATCAAACAAACCCCAAGAGATGCACTTTAAAAGTAATATTTGTGTTGTTTGTGTGAGCAAGAGGGTGAGAATTAGGTGGATTTTGGTGTACACCACAGCATCCAAGCATAAGCAGCTGTCAGTTTGAAATAAGGCCAAATTCCTTTGAAAGTTTTCACAGTGAGGCCTCCCCAAGTTTGCTTACATCTTGGGCTAAGAATGATGTATAGCCCATTCAACAAGACAAGAAGCCACCAAGAGATGCTGAGAGAAAGGGCAGCCCCAACAAGTCCATAGTCCAAAACAAAAACAACCAACCAACTGAGAAGCACATGCAGAAGGAACACCCCAAGTGACATGAATGCAAGAGGGTTCACAATGTCCTGTGCTTGGAGGAACCTCTGCATAGGGCAGGATACTGCAAATGCATAGAGTTGAAGAATGATTCCGCGTGCAAAAACTTGGCCTTGCTCTGCTATGCTCTCTGACTGTCCTATGGCTTTCAGAAATGACCCTGAGAACCAATACAGAAATGTGAGTATCACTGCAGCTCCCAAGTGTAAGATGATTGCTCTTTGCAATATGACGCCCATTGCTGAGTATTTTCTTGTCCTATAAGCTTGTCTACACACAGTTTGCACTGCACTTGCCATCCCCAACTGTTTAAGGAGAATTCAACTACCACTTTTCACAGATTCAATATACAAAACTAAAGTCAAGTTGCATACACAGACATTAGCATGATACTCTTTATTAATAATTGAAATCACCAAATTTTAAGAATCTCACTTCTTATTTACTAAACTCATTCATTTTTGTAATTTCTAATTGCTTTTTAACATATAACAGTGTTAAGAAAATATATTAAAAATGAGTTGTTTGTTATCACTTCTAGTAACAGATATACATCAGAACAATGTGCAAAATGAAAGTCATAAACTAATTCTATTGTACAATTGAAAGTAAGTACTTGCATTTCTTCTTTATACTGACTCCTATCCAAATATGACCCCACATTTTTCACTTGGAATACTTTAGTAGACATATATATTACCAATGTATTTTTTTGATAAATGAGTAAGAAGCAACTTTTAGAAATTTTCATGAACTGATGTTGAAGCAATAGATTATAGAACCACCCCAAATCAAAGTACATTTATGAAAAAAGTAGCAATAAAACCAAGCTCACTCAATATGAAATGTTAGGTAAAACTTTGAGAGGGACTAAACCAAGCAAGCATACCATAATCCCATAAGCAAGACCCTGAATTCCAACAATGGCTATGGATGCCCCAGCAAGCTGAAGAGACCCCAAGTGCCCAGTGAACATCAAGGTGACAGCTTAGCATGTAGTTGAAAATGGAGACAAGAATGGAGGCCCAAGAGAGTAGCCAGATGAGCCTTGACTCCCAAGCAACAAGTTGGGGCCACCATCTCCACTCAATGGAGCTATGTTTCAAGAACTCTTCAATGGTGTCTGATGACAAGTCTGGAATGTGGGAGTGTGAGTGAAGACCAAGTAGAAGTGGTTGGTAACCTGATTCTGAGTTCATGGTTTTGTGCACTAAGTCCAAAAGAAAGGAAGGAGGACTTGCAAGTAGTATAGTGGAACAGTGTGAATGGAACATGTGAGATGTAAGTGCACCTAAAGATTTTGTAACTACCAACCATTCTTCTTCTTGGCACTTACCTAACATGCAACAAGTGGATCAAACTAACACCAACCAGCACAATTTTTTCCTCAGCATTCTTTAAAATGAGTATTACTAATTCAATTTATTTAATTATTTATTAAAATATTATATGTTGATCAAATTATTATTTCTATTATATTTTATAAAAAGGTTTTCAACTGATTGTAAATGTAAAGTGAACTCTTAAATATTTAAATACGTCTAATCAACGTTAATTTAAAACTGAAACCAGAATTGTAACATATTGATATTAGCTTTTAGGTTCAATTATAATTTTAACTATATATATATATATATATAATATGTATTGTTGGTCCCTATATTTTGTTAAATCTGAAATTATTTTTTGACATAATTTTGATCCCTATATTTTTATAAACTCTTAGTTTCAGTTCCAGATTACTTTTACATAATTTTGATACTTTAATTTTTAATTATATGCAACTTTGTTCAATTTTCAGTTTTAAAAATGTTCAGTATTACGCTTAACGTTGACTACTTAGGGTATTTGATCTTATAACTTGAAAAATAAATTAATAGATATTTTAATTTATTAGTGTAAAAAATAATATTAAGAAATTATATTTTTAGATGTAATAATAATAACAATAATTATTGTTATTATTATTTAGTAAGTTTACCATGGGTCTTCAATTTGTACACAACTATCCTTAAAATTAAAAATTAAAAATAAAAATTTAGGAATTTCGTTTTTAAAATGTAAGAAAAAGTTAATTTTATATGAAAAAAAATATTTTCTTTATTATTAGTTGAAGTTGCACTTCTTGTAGTAGTGTAATGAAGATATTGTTATATAGAATTTTAGAAATAATCGTCAAATCTTATATGATGGCCAACTAATGCCGTGATAATAAGTGACTTATAAGATATTCGGAGTTATATTTAAGTATGTTAATATGAATAAATATAGAAGCTTTTTAAACTTGAAATCTAAATAAACACATTAAGTAGATAGATAATTTTTGTTGAATTTGGCCCTAATTTTTTCAAAAGGATGAAAGATCTTTAATAAGCATTTAAAAATCATTAATGGAGTATAATTTTATCCGTTCAAGCTTTTAGTAGCTTTTAGTAATTGAGTTTAAACTCTTTATTTTGATAACATGTATTTGATAGTAGTATTTTTTTATTCCAACTCACCAAATAACTACTCTATATGATGTCATTTATGGGTAATAAATTAAAAAATAATAAGTAAAATGTTCACACCTATTTGATAGTAGTATTTTTTTATTCCAACTCACCAAATAATTACTCTATAAGATGTCATTTATTGGTAATAAATTAAAAAATAATAAGTAAAATACACATAGTGACGAATCCAACATGTGTTGAAGATTCTTAAAAGACTTGTGTTAGAACGTTTAGGTGTGTGTTGTTTTTCTATTAGAATAAGTATTGGTTTATGTATTTACTTTAAAGTAATTAATTAAAATTTATTTTTAAATAGGAATTAAGAGAAAAAAACTTTAATATTAATGTTTTTAATGTATTATTTTTAAGACTTAAATTGATTAAATTTCTTAAAGTTTATTTTTATAAATATATTTATTAAGAAGTCTTAAACACTAAGAGCATGTTTGGTTAACACCACGAAGAGTGAGGAAGGAGCAAAAGTGATAAAAATAAAAAAAACGAGAAAAAAATCACAAAAATCTAGAAGTTTTATTCGTTATATGCAAAGAAAGTTTACTTATTTGATATATAATAATTATTTTAATAAATTATAATTAAATAAAATATAAAAAAATATTTATTTACTTTTTTTAAAATAATAAATAATTTAAAAATATACATAGTAATTAAATTTATAATAAATAAATTCAATAAAATTATAAAATAATAATAATTAAAATAAGATAATTATAGAAATAAATTATTAATAATATTAATATTAAAATTAATAATAGTAAAATCAAAAATAATAATTATAATAATAAAAATAATAAAATTGTAAAATGATGATAATAATAATAATAATAATAATAAAATTAAAACTATAATAATAAGCAAAATAAATTTATAAAATAATAATATTATTAATAATAATAACTTAATTTTTTTGTTTTAATTTTAATTTCAAAATGATTGATATTTTTAATAATTTCATCAACTAAAATAATAATTTATCAATTATACCAAAAACATTAATTATATTTAATTTTAAATTAATTTTAATTATAATTTCATTCATTAAAAAAATATTCCATCAACTATACCTATTACATCATTCACAAACTTTTATAAACTTTTTTTTCTTTTCTCACCATCCATCCCTTTCCAAACAACATAATTTTCCACACACTTTCCTCTCAAATCCACTCTCTCAACTAAACAAAGCATAAGAGATGTAGAGAATTTCTAAAAGATCATTTTGTAAGAAATTATTTTTTTGAGAAAAACTCATCCAATCTTTGATCAATAACTATGAAAACAATTCTCGAAGCAACTTGTGTTGACCTGTTACTAATCTGGAAGATGTTCAATTGTTCTTAGGATTTAGGAAGTCTTTATGCATACTTTGAACCTCTTCTTTCATTCTTGTAGCATATTTTGTTTGTATTTTCGATTTCTAAGTGTTTTTCTTAGGTTATTGTACTATAATTAGATAGGGTTTCTAATTTTAGTTATGCAACTGGATGTTGCATTATGTAGTTTTGATTCTTGTAGGGTGCAAGAGTATTTATTGATGTTGTAGTGTGTTTAAATTGTATTGTATCATGTGTTTATTGGAATCTTTACTAGTTTGGCAAAGAAATTTGATGTAACTCCTAACAAAGAGAGAACCAATGTAAAAATTTTGTGTATAATCTTATTACTATTCTTTTACTGGTTTTTGAATTTTGCATAATTTGTGAATTAATCAAAAATTTTGTTAAACAAAATTTGAAGAATAATTGATTGATTTTCTGAGGTTCTATTAATCACAAAAATTGTAGTTCACTAAAGCACGATGTATAAGGGTCGACACTCAAGTCAGTAAAAATGTAAAAGAAAAAAAATATGAGTAAGAGAATAGTGAGATAAATGATCATTCATGTAAACCTAAGTTATATTTATAAGACCTTGTTATTCAATAGTGTATATTTCCCATAATGGTTTTGTGCGTTTAGTATCACTAATTAGAATCAATTAGAATGAATGTTATTGATTGGTAATTAATAGTGAGTTGGCCGTGATAAATTCGGGTGAATCTGGCCCTATTACCGGATAGGTACATAAGCCTCCCAGAGTTCGTGATTCTAGTAGGTGAACCATGTTAGTGGTTGAGGTGTATTTGGCGCCCACTGTGGGGCCTTGGTGAAACTCTGCCTAGGACCACCTTTTTTTATTATCGCAGGAATGGATCCAACACTGTTAGAAACTCTCTAAAAGCACGTTGAAGAGGTTGTTCAAAAGAGCGTGAAGGCCATGAAGGCAGCCCTCCATGAGAGCGAAGTCAAAGTATATAACACCCTCAATAATGCTCATGAACTGATGGACGCCAGGATCTGAAACCAACAAAGACACCACGGGGAGGTTATCAATGCTTGATGGACAAAATTTTTCACGAACTGTTGGGCAAAACCATGGAGGTATACGTCGATGACATGGTAGTAAAGTTGGTAAAGGCCGAGTAGCACGCGACTCATTTGGAGGCTGTATTTACAAGGGTCAGAAGGCACGAGATGCACCTGAATGCCGATAAGTGTTTTTTCAAAGTCTGGGACGATAAGTTTCTCGGGTTTATGATTATCCAGAGAGGCATAGAGCGAACCTCGACAAGTGTGAGGTCATACTGGGCATGAGAAGCCCAATCTGCCTGAAAGAGGTACAACAGTTGAAAGGCAAGCTAGTCGCACTCTCCCATTTCCTCTTGAAACTGGCCGAGAAGGAAAAATCGTTCTTCAGATTGCTGAAAGGAGCAAAGGATTTTTTCTGGGATGATACATGCGAGCACATGTTCACCCAGATCTAGAAGGATATTTGCGCTCTCCCCATGTTGATTAGCCCGCCACCCGAGGCCCCATTATTGGTGTACCTCATTGTGACACAGTCGTCCATCAGCTCGGTCTTGGTATACGAGGAGGAGAGGAAACAGAACCCCGTTTATTTCACGAGTAGAACCCTGCAACTGGCATAGGAAAGGTACTAGATAATTGAGAAGTTGGTACTTGCCCTGGTGTTTTACGCTAGGTGGCTACGACACTACTTCGGAAGCCACAACATAACGGTCAAGATTGGCTACGCCATCAAATAGGTCGTGCAAAAATTGGAACTAAGAAGGTGGATGACAACATGAGTCATGGAGCTCTTGGAGTTCAGCCTCCGATACGAATCCCGAGGTGCCTTTTAAGGGAAAAAATCGTGACGAAGTTTCAAACTCCAAAGCAGACAATACTTCGGATGCGGTGATTAACCCTAACAATGTTGTCTCAACTATTTTATTTAGTAGCTAAAAATTAATATTTAAATAGTTTTTTTAGTAAAATTAGAATGTTACGTAACACATATTTATATTTAATATACCAATAATTAATTATTTGAATAAAAATATTCATTAAATATTAAATTAGTAAGGTTATATTAATAAATATATATAAAGATGACTAATATGACCTATTTAATTATTCATTACATATAATAATAAATGCAATAAATACTGTTACTCTAAAGCATTGACTATATTTAATAAGCAATCAACTGATTTGTGAAAGTCCATGTTTGAATGAAACCATATGTCACGACATAAACTAATGTTACTGGAAATTAAGTATTTAACAAGGATTAAATTTAAGTCATTTACATCTTTCTTAATTAGATGAGTTTCAATTAAAATAAATATAATTATAAGAACACATTTCCTAAATAGTTTGAGAACAACCTTATAAATGGCGTGTCTTGTCTTGTTAGGAGCAAACTGCCATGAAAACAAAGATGGTTCTCTCGCTCTTTGTGACACTCACTATCTTTCTTTTGTTCTCTTCTTCTGTTTCTGCAATCGATTCAACAGCAACATGTTCTAATACAGTGCCGTTCAAACATCGCAACAACGTAATCTCCATAACTGACTATGGAGGTGTTGGCGACGGCCGCACTCTGAACACAAAAGCGTTCAGAGAGGCTGTGTACCGCATTCAGCACCTGAGAACGCCCGGAGGCACCGCGCTGTACGTGCCTAAGGGGGTTTACTTGACCGGAAGCTTCAACCTCACCAGCCACATGACGCTTTATTTGGATGCTGGTGCAGTTATCAAAGCCCATCAGGTAAGGTTATGGTAAGTCTAAATTTAACTCTTTTCAATTAAATTCTTATTGAGAATTACGTTTTGTAAAATATTTAAATTTTTAAATTATACTTTTATACTTTGATTCTGCCATCAATTGTTCGTGATGATTATTTTGGTTTTTTTATTTTTTTTACAAAATTTTTGGATAATTTTTTTTAATTCTCGTAAATCGTATTAAAATGATACGATCTTATTATAACAAAAAATCATATCATTAAAATACAATTTTATTTAATTTAAAATGAAATTATATAATTATGATATAATTTTAATATACATAGTAGTATTAATTGAAATCATTTTATCATTTTAATTATTCTAAAATCGTTATTCTAAAATCGTGTTGATGCATTTTATTTTAGTTATTAAAATTGTGTCAAGATAATATAAATTTTATTTTTTCGTAATACAATCGTATTAATTTAGTATAATTTATTCAAAAATGAAAACTTTTTTGTTTTTCTCATTATAAATTTTTTGTAAAAAAATTGTACCAAAAATGAAAAAAAAAATATAGTTATTTTGGATTCTATTCTTACCTTTTTTTTATCACATTAAAAATAGAATAACTATATAGTTAAGTTTTAATCTTTTATAGATAAACCATTTTTAATTGAATTTTTATTAAAAAAAGTTATTTTGTTGAGATTTTGAAACTTCTATAATTTTTTTTAATTAAGTCTCTACTGTTAATATGCTTGACGTAAACGTCAGCTTACTCCTTATCACGTTAAAAATGGAAGAGAGTTTTAAGTCCTTCATAAATAAATTATTTTTAATTGAATTTTTGTTAAAAATAAATTATTTTGTTGAAAGTTTAAAATTTTTATAATTTTCAAAAGAGTTTCTACTGTTATTTTGAAAGACGTGACCGTTTGCTTTTACTGTCACGACTAATATACATCATGGATTTTGATAATGAAAAACGGAAAGTTTCTGAAGGTAATTGCTTCTTAGATAATATAAATTGTTTATTGTACCTAATAAATTCATAATATTTTAATGTTTTTATTATTTTTCATTTTTAAATTTATTTATTCAATAATATTTTACTGAACTAGATATAAGTATAATAAAAAATTATTAATTTCTTTTGTTATAAATATTAACAATTTTTTAATAAATAATAAAAAATAATTTTATAAATATTAAAAAATAATTTTATTTTTTTCAACTAACATTAAATTAATGATTATAAAATTAAATTATTAAAAATAATATGTTTAATTAAATTTTTAAATTAATTATATTAAATTATAAATATTTTAACAGAATCAACATTATTTTTAATTGCTAAGAAAAATAAAAATATATCATATTTTTTAAAACATAACATATATATGATAGAGATATTTACGTGTGAAAAAGAAAAATATTATTTAATACTTAAATTTTAAAATAAAAATAATAAAGACATTATTGACCTAGTAAAAAAAATTGTTAAGTGCATGAGTAAGTTGAAGGCTTTTTCCTCATTCTGAAGCAATTTCTTTTAAAACTTTTTAGTATGGGTAAAAAAAAATATTACTCTCATTATGAGTAAATCTTGTCAATTTCATACGATTTTATTACAAAAAATTAATAAAATAATGTTACTATAATACAATTTTAAAAATTTAATTAAAATTGTACTAATGTGACACGATTTTTAGTATAATAAAATTGAACTGAAATATGTGATATTAACACGATTTTAATTAATATCTAAAATTATATTATAAAAATAAGATTTTATTCTGAATTAACTGAAATCTTATTATAATGATTTTTTTATAATCAAATCTTGCTAATTTAGTATGATTTACCAATAATGAAAATTAAAAAAAAAATTACCCATTTTGAGAATTTTAAAAAAATTTGCACCATAACGAAAAAAAAAAAAACAAAAAACCTAAGCTGAATGTAAAGGAAGAAAATTGCGTTTCTGATATGTTAACTATTGATTTTTTGGTACCACGTTACCTTTTTGATTAAATTAATGATGTCTAACTCTGCTATATGTTTTCTTTTTTGTTAAATTATTAAATCATTAATGTGTAATTTTATTGTTTTGAAGACTAATTTAATAAATAATCTTTTTAGAAATTAAATAATATAAACACACTAACTGTATGTTTGGTTAAAATTTAATTTTAAGAAATAACATCATTAACATTTTGATATTTAAAAGTTAATAATATTGTGGTATTAATTATTTTAAAAAGCAACTCAATTAAACTCGCCTTTGTATTGAAAGTGTTTGTTTGTGGACAGTGAATAACCTTGATTAATAAAACGACCTTGATTAATAAAACAACATTTCAATTATTTGAAAATGTACCTCATTTACAAATTAATTTTTTATTTAAACAATCGCATTTCGAATTATATTATCTTCTTTTAATTTATTTAAAAATTAATATTTATATTAAATTTAGTTTTATTTCCTTAATTAAAAATATATTGTTATAATTATTATTATTTATATTTGATTTGTAATTTGTAATTTATAATTTAGTAATATATATTGTAGATTTACATGAAAGAGAAAAAAAACTGTAATTATATTATAAAGTAGTAATGTGTGTGATTATTTTAAGTAGTTAACAATGTTTACTATTTTCAAAATTTAAAATATTAAAATTTTAAAATATAATTAAAGATAAAATAAAAGTATAAAATGATATATTTCATTATATACTATATATTTTCATAAACTGGTATATTGTTATAAAATATTATTTACGACAGCCAATTCTCTAATTTGATTTCCCTCATTGTTTATTAGCTAGAAATGGTTTGTTATCTTGCTTTTTGTGGAACTTGAAGTGTAGCAGAATACAAACTTCATATTTATTTTTTGCTTATGATTATGAACTTGATACTGTAATTGTAAAGAGTTAGGAGAGAGAGAAGAGAAAATGATAGATAGAAAACTTCTTTAGAAAGGTCTCTTTTTTGTTCCCTAGCACACTCGTTAATGCTCTTTCTCTTTTAGGATTCAAGCAATTGGCCTTTAATTGCACCCTTACCATCTTATGGAAGAGGGAGGGAGCTCCCTGGAGGAAGGTATATCAGTTTCATCCATGGAGATGTACTTACTGATGTGATCATCACAGGTGGGTATCAAATCTTTAATATTTTTTGAAAAAATAAATTTGGGGTGAAATCTGAAATCTCCCTTTCTTGTGCACTTACCCAATATTTTTATAGGTGAGAATGGGACAATTGATGGACAAGGAGATGTGTGGTGGAACATGTGGAGGAAGAAAACACTCAAATTTACAAGACCAAACCTCGTGGAATTTGTAAATTCTCAAGATATTATCATTTCAAATGTGATTTTCAAGAACTCTCCCTTCTGGAATATACATCCAGTTTATTGCAAGTATGATTGAGCAATCAGAAGTAATTTTTTTATAGTATTTTCATTTTGTTCATCACAAGTTGCTTGAAACAAACTAGAAAGGTGTAATCTGAAACCCTGTTCCTTCTTTGCAGCAATGTTGTGGTTCGGTATGTCACAATTTTGGCTCCTCGTGACTCTCCTAATACTGATGGAATCGATCCAGGTAAAATCCCTCTAAATAAGCCACATCTTGTGCAAACAATAGTGAAGTAGATGAAACTTGTAATGAACAGTCAAATCCTAGTTCAACTAATCTCATTAAGTTTCACTCTTGGTATTGAACTCTTCCTCAATGTTGATTACACTAATGCTATGTGGCTCTTAGCTTACAATTATCCTGTTCAGATGTTACATTTTGAATGTTTTCATACTAAATGAAATAACAATTGAACACTATCAAGTGTGATTGCCATGAGTTTGTTTTGACAAGGAGAGAGGCCTCTGTACTGAATGATCTGCATAATTGATTTATGCAGATTCAAGTTCAAATGTCTGCATAGAAGACTCATACATATCTACAGGAGATGATCTTGTGTCGGTGAAGAGTGGATGGGATGAGTATGGTATTGCATACGGTCGTCCCAGCAACGGCATCACCAGCCGTCGCCTGAGCGGATCATCGCCGTTCGCCGGCATTGCAGTTGGCAGTGAAGTCTCTGGTGGGGTGGAGAATGTGGTGGCTGAACACATAAACCTGTTGAACATGGGAGCAAGTATCCACATCAAGAGCAGCAGAGGCAGGGGAGGGTTTATCAAGAACATCACAGTGGCTGAATTCTATGTGGACAAGGCAAAGCAGGGGATAAAGATTTCTGGTGATGTGGGAGGCATCCAGATGACAAGTTTAATCCTGATGCTTTCACTCTTGTGAAGGGCATCACAATTAGGAATGCTTGGGGAGTGAATATTAAGGATGCAGGTGTGATATGGGGACTGAAAAATTCCCCTTTCACTGATATTTGTTTGTCTGTTATCAACTTCAATGCTAGCAGAGGATTAAGTCCTCCCACTTGGAAGTGTTCTGATGTGTCTGGTTTTTCTTATAAGGTTAGCCCTTCGCCATGTCCTCAGCTCAGCAGCCAAAAGCCAAGATCCTGTGGCTTTTAGAGATTTTCAATCTCTGTTCTTGTGTTTCTCTCGTTGAATCACCATCTTTCCAATACCTAGTATACTATCTATAATATTTACCTACATTTCATGGTCAGAATTTGATTTCTATATCTGAACTATGTTTGCTTCATCATTGTTGAAAAACATGTTCAATTTTGTAGAGGTTGAATTTTAATTTGAAAAAATACGAGAAAATAATAAAAATATTTATAAATAAAAAAAAAACATGACTAATATCTACATAAAAAATTAAAATCAAATTTAATCTAAAATTTTAAAACATCAAATTTATGAATATTTTCTTTATGTTGTTTAACTTTTTTATTTTTATTAAATATAAAAACTAATTCAAATATTATTGCTTTTGAGATTTCTATTTTCCTCTGACAATACTTTCTATCAATAATTACGAAGTAATTATTTTTTTATGAATACTTTAACTTATAAAAAACCAAATTGAAAAAAAGATAGATAATTATTGAAATTTTTTATAATACATACTCTTTTTATTTTACTCGAGTAATATTCTTTTAAATAAAAAATAATTCTTTATAATAAATAAGCAAGTTCTCAAATAAAGTGAACCAAACTTTTGAATAAAATTTATTTAATTAGAACAACATAAAAATAAGAGTTTATAGAAATTCTTAAAATATTTACCTTCAACAAAATTGAGTATACTTTTTTTACAAATAATTTGAGACTATAAAGATAGAATAATACGATTTAGATTGTAAAGAATAATTTAGGTAATCTTTATTATGGAAATAATGTAAAGAGGTTTTATATAAATCCTACTGTGTCACAAAATTTTTAAAATTTCAACTTATACACTAATAAGAAATTATTTAATGCGATCTGGTTTATACCAAAACGACCGTTATCTCTAGTGTTTTAGCTTTAACTTTCCCTTATTAGTGTTTCAGATCCAACAGCATTATTTTTCATAAAAAAATATTCCAACACAGAGATTCTTTTCTCTCTCTCTCTCTCTGACACCACACAAAAAGCAGCAGAACCTTATAAATGGCACCACCCTTGCTACGAGCAAACTCTGCCATCAAAGCAAAGATGCTTCTCTCACTCTTTCTCACACTCACTATCCTTCTTTTCTTCTCTTCTTCTGTCTCTGCGATCTCTTCAACGCCAACATGTTCCAGTATAGTGCCGTTCATAGATCGCACCGACAGAATCTCCATAACTGACTATGGAGGTGTTGGCGACGGCCGCACTCTCAACACCAAAGCCTTCCGAGAGGCTGTGTACCGCATTGAGCACCTCAGAAGGCCCGGAGGCACGGTGCTGTTCGTGCCTCCCGGCGTGTACTTGACGGAGAGCTTCAACCTCACCAGCCACATGACGCTCTATTTGGCTGCCGGTGCCGTTATCAAAGCTCAACAGGTAAGGTTAACTCTTCATGTTCTCAATTTTTTTTTTCTTAATTAGAGTTTTAAGTTGTGGAAAATTTAAATTTAATTCTTTTCAATTAAATTCTTATTAAGAATTAAGTTCTATTTCGTGTTTTAAATACGCGTTTTATTTAAAAAAAAAAATACAATAAATTTTTTAACAGAGATTCAATCAAAAATATTTATATTAATGAAAGACTTAAAAATTTGATTGAGTGATTTCTTTTAGTTTTTATACAGAAATAGTGAAGCAATTACCAGATTCATGTCACCCATGATAAAATTAAATGATAAAATACTTAATTAAAAAATATACAAATTTTAAATATTTAATAAGAAAATTTAATAAAAATTCAGTTGAAAATATATACGAAAAATTTATTACTTTGATTATTTTTTTTCCTTTAGTCTATTATATTCTCGGGTGAATTTTGAGGGAACGTGTGATTTGTTGTCTGGATTATTGTTTTGTTTTTCCTTAAATTTGAGTTTATGTCTATAAAGTAGGTGATACAAAATAATTTTGTAAGAAATTGTTGAGAATATATTTTTTGTGGACATGTTTGAATATATTGTTTTTCTTTGATTGAAATTTATTAGATATTATAAAAGTTAGGAGACTTTTGTGAACATATTATTTTATTTGAAAATTAATAAAATTTAGTAGGTTTCATAATTTTTTTAGAGATTCTTTTGTAATTTAGGAATTTTAGCCTATAAAAATGTAGTAGAAAAATGTCCTGCAGAATTTGTTCGTATAATTTCTCGATTTTATAATATCATTTAGTTATATTATACAATATTGTTAAAATTATTGATTTTTTGGTAATAAAATTTCTTTTTGTTTAAATTAATGATGTCTAACTTTGCTGTATGTTTTATTTTTTGTTAAATTATTAAATCATTAATGTATAATTTCTTGTTTGGAAGACTGATTTAATAAATGATTCTGTTTGGTTAAAATTTAATTTTAAGAAATAACATCATTAATGCTTTAATCTCTTTAAAAGTTAATAATAACTGTGGTATTAATTATCTTAAAAGCAACTCAATTAAACTCCCCTTTGTATTAATTATTTTGTTTGTGGTCCAAAATGACTTTGACTAATTAAACAGCATTTCAATTGTTTGAAAATGTAACTAGTTAACAAATTAATTTTTATTTAAACAAGCGGAAATCACACTTTTTTTTAATTCTATTATCTTATTTTAATTATTTAAAATTTAATATTTAAATTTATTTTAGTTTTATTTCTTTTAGATAAAGATAAATTATTATAATCATTACTGTTTATATTTGATTTGTAATTTATAGTTTAGTAATATGAATTGTAGAATTACATGAAATAGAAGAAAAAAAATGTAATTATATTATAAAGTAGTAATGTGTGATTATTTTAAGCTGTTAACTATCTTTACTATTTTTAAAATTAAAAGTATCAAACTTTTAAAATATAATTAAAGAAAAATAAAATATAAAATAGTATATTTCATTATATATATTATATATTGTTATAAATTAGATTGAATCCTTCAATAGTTTTAACTCTTTCTACAATGTGGGTTGTTTTCCATATTGTTATCTGTTGTGCAGCTTTCATTTGTCTTTTTTCTTTGTTGTCTCTCTTCCATTACATAAACAGATTCCCAATTATGAACAGGATGAGATAACGTGAACCTAGAAACAAATTTAGCAATGAAGTTGTATAAACAATTTAAATCAATTACTAAATTCCAAATTAGGATCCGATATATTAAAATAGAACCATTATTATTATTATTATTATTATTATTATTGTTATTTGTGAATTTGATATATTGTCTTATTGAGTATGTCGGTGTATGTTGGAAGCAGACAAAAGCACATGTATATTACTGTAAAAGAGAAAAAGAATTACATTATCATTTATTAATATAAATTATCTGAACAATTTGTGGTATATTATAGTTTTTCTAGATCAAAAGTGGAGTCTCTAGACCCCACTTGTCACTAAAACCAAAGTGATAAAGACTATATAGTTCCTGCAATGAAAAAAGCCAGCAAATGCCAGCGTATATCAGGGAAGCCCCAAGAATTGAATGGTAGAATGCCAAAAAGTCACTTACCATTTGTGAGAAAAAATAAGATCAAATTAAGGGTCAATGCTCTGTACTTGTGAATGATGAGAGGAACAGTGTACATGATAAAGGGTCTGATACAGTTATGTATAATGAATTGGTCAATTGGGAAGTGTTTATGTTTATCGTCTAGTCTGAATTATGCAAGGTTGGAAATATAGAGTATGTAGATAGCAAATTGGTTACCAAAAACTTAATTCACATGAATATGAATTATGGTGGGCCTAAATCTGAATGGATGAACAAAATTTTATGGGTCCCTTGTCTGCATAGATGCATGTGCATGATATTTAAAGCATTAACAAGTGACCCTGGCTTTGTTGGACAGCTGGTTCTTTGGCCAATAGCCGTTACTGTTGTCTGCTTTGGATTATTTAGTGAACAATTCAAACATGATTTATTTATTTAAGAAATAAAATCAAATGAGGCGTAGTAAATTGATGTAAATCTAATTTTGAGTACTATCCATATGCTCTTGGGTCCATTGCAATGTTAAATGGAAAGGACCATGTTATCAGAGATTTGAGAATAATACTTTTTGTTGATATATATTAATTTAGGACAGTCAATTCTCTGATTGGATTCCCCCTCATTGTTTATTAGTTAGGAATGGTTTGTCATCTTGTCTTTTGTGGAACTTGACCTGTAGCAGAATACAAACTTCATATTTATTTTTAGCTTATGGTTATGAATTTGATTGAAGGAATATGTGCTGTGAACTTAGTTGAATGCCGATACTGTAATTTTGAAAAGTTAGGAGACAGATAAGAGAAAATTACTAGTAGTTTAGAGTATATAGTTTTGTATCATTTGAGAATTTAGCATTTGCTATTTGAAAAAGGAGAAATTGTTTTTGAAGGGTTTCTAAAGATGCTGAAAGTACCTGACAGATGGTATCAGTTCCAAAGCTTTGTCACTGTTTCAACATTCTGTTTTAGATTCATGGTGTAAATCTACATAATTGAAAAGCTATCAAACTCATTTGGCATGTGTATTTAAGGTAAGAAATTCATATGTTTTGCTGTTAGAATATGATTTGAAGTGAATGCTCGAAGTCCACTGGATATAAAAACTCATCTATTATTCCTTCTAACACGCTTTATTGTTTTCTTAAAGGAAACACGATAGATAGAAAACTTCTTTAGAAATGTCTCCTTTTTCTTCCCTAGCACACTCTTGAATGTTCTTCCTCTTTTAGGATTCGAGGAATTGGCCTTTAATTGCACCCTTACCATCTTATGGACGAGGGAGGGAGCTTCCTGGAGGAAGGTATATCAGTTTTATCCATGGAGATGGACTTACTGATGTGGTGATCACTGGTGGGTATCAAAACTTTAATATTTTCTGAAAAAAAAAATTAAGGGGGAAATCTAAAATCTCCCTCTCTTGTGCACTTTATTGACAAACTAACTTTAAGGGAGACTTACCCAATAATTTTTATAGGTGAGAATGGGACAATTGATGGACAAGGAGATGTGTGGTGGAACATGTGGAGGAAGAGAACACTTAAATATACAAGACCAAGCCTTGTTGAATTCGTAAATTCTCAAGATATTATTATTTCAAATGTGATTTTCAAGAATTCTCCCTTCTGGAATATACATCCAGTTTATTGCAAGTATGATTGAGCAATCAGAAGTAATTTTTTTTATAGTATTTTCATTTTATTCATTACAAGTTGCTTGAAACAAACTAGAAAGGAAATTAAGAGGTAGAGATGCTTTCATGAAATATAATTTAAAACCCTGTTCCTTCTTTGCAGCAATGTTGTGGTTCGATATGTCACAATTTTGGCTCCTCGTGACTCTCCTAATACTGATGGAATCGATCCAGGTAAATTCCCTGTAAATAAGTCACATCTTGTGCAAGTAAGAGTGGAGTAGTTGTAACTTGTAATAACAGTCAAAATCCTAATGCAACTGATCTCATTAAGTTTCATTTGGTATTGAACTCTTCCTTTACAAGGGAACTCTACCTCATCTCTGTTAATGTTGACTCCTCTAATGCTATGTGGCTCTTAGCTTACAAGTATCCTGTTCAGATGTATGATTTTGTATGTTTTCATGGTACATGAAATAACAATTCAGCACTATCAAGTGTTATGTTGTGATTTCCATGAGATGTTTTGACAAGGAGAAAAGGCCTCTGTACTAAATCATCTGGATAATTGATTTATGCAGATTCAAGTTCAAATGTCTGCATAGAAGACTCATACATATCTACAGGAGATGATCTTGTGGCAGTGAAGAGTGGATGGGATGAGTATGGTATTGCTTACGGTCGCCCCAGCAACGACATCACCATCCGGCGCCTAACCGGATCATCGCCATTCGCCGGAATTGCAGTTGGCAGTGAAACCTCTGGTGGGGTGGAGAATGTGCTTGCTGAACACATTAACCTCTTCAACATGGGAGTAGGCATCCACATCAAGACCAACAGTGGCAGGGGAGGGTTTATCAAGAACATCACAGTAGCTCATGTGTATGTGGAGAAAGCAAGGCAGGGAATCAAGATTGCAGGTGATGTAGGAGGGCATCCAGATGACAAGTATAATTCTGATGCTCTCCCTCTTGTGAAGGGCATCACAATTAGGAATGTTTGGGGAGTGAAGGTTAACCAAGCAGGTTTGATAAGTGGACTGAAAAATTCCCCTTTCACTGATGTTTGTTTGTCTATTATCAACTTCCATGGTATGAGAGGACCAAGAACTCCCAATTGGAAGTGTTCTGATGTGTCTGGATTTGCTTACCAGGTTAGCCCTTGGCCATGTTCTCAGCTGAGCAGCCAAGAGCCAAGATCCTGTGCCATATAGAGATTTTCTATCTCTTGTAGTAATGTTGTTATTGACTCATTTAATCATACCATCTTTCCAATTGTATGATATCATATCAAAGAATAATACCCTACCTAGTATATTATTTATAATATTTACCTAAATTTCATGGTCAGAATTTGATTTATGTGGTATCTGAACTATGCTTGGTCCAAACATGTTGGAATTCTTAGAGGTTGAATTCTGAACTGATTTTTCAAAAAAATAAATAAATTAAACTGAATTAAGAGAAATTTTCTATTTTCTTAAAATTAATTGTTTGATAAGCTTTATATAAGCTGTTAACTTAAACTAATTAAATAATTAATAGATATTTTTATTATTAATAATAAATTTATGAATTTATTTCTCTATTTTGCACTTGTTATTGTATTGAGTCTTCTTTTTAATTTGAATTTATCGATTCTACTTAGCATCTCAATTAATGATATTTTTATTTTTAATATCTATTTCAAAAATTCATTTTAGTTATTTCTATTGAAAAATAATTCCTAATACATTCAAAAAATTAAGTACATATTTACAATATTTACTTAAATTACTAATTTAAATTGTAAATTAAACTTTCAATTGCTATTATTAAATATTTTTCTCACAATTGAACAACTTTATTTTTAAATAACAAAGTTTCATAAGATAAAAATTCACATTTTCAAAACACTACAGTACTCAAAGAATAAATAATTGTAACATGTCATTTTGTTAACAATCACATCAAAATTTAATTTAATATATTATTTCATATGTTATACAATTAACTTAATAAATTTATTTAAATCATCAAAATATTAATGAGTTTAATTAATATATTATTTATTTTTTATTTTAAAAATTTTTTCTTTTTTTGTTTTTTTTAACATATTCCTTTATTATCCTACTTCAATTAAATAAATTACACAAATGTCATAAGACCAAAATTAAAAATATAAAAATATATTCTCAGTTTTTATTATCAAAATTCAAACTAAAATATTGAGCTGGGGAATTTTGGTTTGACACAGTACCGCAACAGAAAAAAATTCTATCTTTGTCTCTCATAAACATCTGGATTCCTTTACAAATGATAACATAAAATTCTGTGTTGTTTCCTAGGAATACATAACCGCACTGCACATGCAAAATGTCCATTTTTTAAACAAATAGTATAGACTAACGAAGTGTTTTGATAAGAAATTTTACAATAAAATTTAAAATATTTTATGATAAACTATATTTATTAAATAGGCGACTTTCGAAAAAATTAAAATTTTAAAATAATTTTTAATTATAATTTTAAAATATATTTAAACTATTGATATAGTCTAAATATACATTAAATTACTTATTTGAATTATAAGAATTTGAATTAATTTATCTAAAAAATAATATTAAAACGTAGAAAATTTAAATAAAAAATCATTTGATAACTTCTAGCCTTTAATATTTCTTAAAATTTAAAATTTCCCGTTCAAAACATCGAATTTCCAGAAGACACCTCTCAGACTTAAAGCTTCTGCAAATGAATAAATGTTATATTGCATAGTAGTATACACTTCTAAAAAAAAATTCTTTCTACAAAGTTTGTTTTGGAAATATTATTTCAAAAAATTCATTTCAAAACATATTTTATAAGTTTCAGAAAACACATTTTAAAAATTCGTTCTAAAAAATATCATGGATAACTTGTTTCAAAAATATCAGTTTAAAATAAATTTTTTATATTTTACAAAATTTATTCCAAAAATTCTATTCTAAAAATCCTGTTAAAAAACTTTTTGCTATAAAAATCATGTTTTATAAATTCTAGATACTACGGAAAGAGTTGTTTGTATTGTCACCAAATTTATTTTATGCTACAATGATTCTGAATAATTTCTCAACCATCATTTCAAGAGCACCAAAGGTTGTGATTAAAGATGGAGAACTATGGTAATATATTTATTAAAGATTTAAATATCTCTTAATGGTCTTTTGGTTATACTCTCTATAAAACAAATGTTTTTAATTCTTTTAAAATTGAAAATTGTTCGTTTTTTATCTGTAGTATTATATTACACTGATTAACTATTTATTAATTGATAATAAAAAAACAAAAAAGAAACTCAATTGACTATTCAAAGCGACATATATTATTAATGAGGTATAATGTTAGCGTATGACACTAAAAAACTCTTACTGTTTTGTAAATAAAAATTCTTTATTTATCTTAAAATAATATTAAAGAATAAAAATAGTAATTTGAAAAAAAATACCAAAGAAAAGTATTTTATAGAAACTAAAACCAAAATTTACTTGTTTTATAAAATTAAAATAATTATTCAAATATTTTATACAAACTGAATTAAAACTTGCTAATTTTAAAAGGATTAAAAATATATTTAAAAAATATTAATTTCAACAAATGACTTATTATAGCTAATTTGTATGAGAAAAATCTTTGATATCTTAGGAAATTGGGGAACAAGCCTTGAATATTTAGGCTAGATGTACATGAGGCTATTAATTCCTGCAGAATATATGGGCTAGGGTAATTGCTTCCTGCACTCCTGATTTGCTTCCTGCACTCTATCATATTTTTAAAATATCAAAATTATTTTTGGAATGTAAAAATAGTTTTCGAAATTGGTATTTCGAAATAAATATTGACAGTGTAAAAATAACTTTCGAATTTGGTTTTCCAAATTGAATTTTAGGAGTACAAAATGCAGTTCTGAAAAAATATTTTTGAAAAGCCATATTTGCATTTCAGAAAATATTTTCCGAAAGTTAAAATTAACTTCCGGAAGCCATTTCTCGTCATAGCTACGATTGTACTCTTTGGGAGGAATAAGAAGGAGAGGTAGATAGAGTAAAATGGTGGGTGGGTTTAGTTGGAAGCTTGTTCTAGAAAGATAATTTTGAAAAGCATTATATATGTTTTGGAAAGCTTGTTGTAGAAATCTTGTTTTAGAAATCTTATTTTGTAATACAAATCATATGTTCTGGAAAGTTTTTTTTTAGAGAGTCTGTTCTAGAAAGTTCATTTTAAAATGTATCTCATATTCTGAAAAACTAGTTCCAAAAATTGTTTGAGAAAGCTCGTTCTAAAATGCATTTATACATTCTAAAAGTCTTGTTCTGGAATTATTCCAAAAATCCAAAACATGTAATCGAGAAATCACCTTTTACAAGGGTAAAATGGTTATTTAAAAATTATAAGGTGCAGGAAGAAAAAGTCAAATTTTTACTTCCTCCACTCCATGGTTCCTTTCTTCTAAATTGTCCTTGCTTTCATGTAATCTTTTAACCTATTTTTCTTTTTGTTTACCTATATCTTCATATACTCTCAGCATCATCGCATAGCATCGCTCACTACTATGAGTGTTCATGTTATAATGAGTTCAATTTTTCATTTGTGTCAACACATTTTCTTATTCAAGTGAGTTTCTTTGTGTTTCTATCTACTCCATTTGTTTTTCTAATTTGATGGGTTATATTTTGAATTATAACTTATTTGTAATCTTTATGATTTTTTCAATTTGAGATAACATAGATAAACCATTCAATGTTTTAGATTATGCAATTCATAATACTTTTGGATAAAAAAAATGTTTTATAGATGGTACAATCTAAATTGCAAAAAATGCATTTTGATATTTGCTAATATCGTATCTTTGTTTTATCTTTGTCATCAACATGAAATCTTCTTATGCATTACTTGATGTACACTTGAATAAAATGCTTGATGTAATAAGTCTTGTTCTTGTATATTCCTTGTACTTCTAACATTGTTTTAACAAGAAAAAAATTCAAAAATAGATTGCATATATAACGTTGAATTGTTAGATATACATCGCACAATATATTATTGTTATATAAATTTTATTTCATTATTGTTTGATATAAAATCTTTTATACTTAGGATTCTAAAGTTAATAATATGAGTCTAATAAATTCGAAACAACTTTCATAATTTATATATATATATATATATATAAAAGATATATAGAGATAATTTAGTCCAATATATGAAGATAAGAAACATAGAATGTTCAAATCATTCTTTTTATGTAATAAGAAACACTTCATATGTTAAACGCTTCATAAACTTTCATATATAATAAGGTTAAAACTTATACTTAACTAAAATTGTAATCATAAATGATTCATAAAGATAAAAATAAATCAACGATTGGTAAATTTGTAGTATCATATATGTCTTTAGTGATTAAATGCAAAATGATTTTATATAAAAAATTTATATTCTAAAATGTTCACGTTAGAACATAAAAATGAAAAACAAAAGAATTACATTGTGATTTACAATCATGTTGTATTATGTTTTTATTACATGTATTTGAAATATTTTCTTATGAAAAGAATATGAGTTAAAAAAAAAGATTTTCCATAAAAGTTTCTAATCAACACAAGTCAAGGGACCCAATACATAATCCACATAAATGATAAAAGCTTATTACAAAGAATTCAAAAGAAGCAAGATTGACGCAACAATTATCTTCAAATAATTTATATAAAGGATTCAAGTTGAATGTGAATAATATAAAAGAGTTGTGTAGTTTTCTAATACTCATACTTTACTAAGTGTTCTTTATGGGTAAGCTAACATTTATATTTCTTCATTTTGTAAAGTAATTCTTGTGAGCTTAAATGTTCTTACTTTAAGAGTTCTTTATTACTTGTTTTGAGGTCTTAGTCTTAGGACTAGACTAAAACAAGATAACCAAAAGTGGTTTGTATACTAATTGTGATCATTGTTTGATTAGTGAAACTTTTAAAATTGTCATATGTTAAACTATCCTTTTTTTAAGAGCTTAAACCGACCTTCTTTTAATAAGTTTTTGTTACTTGTTTTGATGTCTTAGTCTTAAAAAAAGACTAACGAAAAATAATTTGTATTTGTATACTCATTGTTTGATTATAGTTAAACTTTTTAAGAAATTGTCTTAAGAAAAAATTAGATTGTATTCATTGTTTGATTATAATTAAACTTTTTAAGAAATTGTCTTCAGGAAAAATTAGATGCAATAAATGAGTTTAGATGAATTAATATGAAACTGATTTTTATTATTTTTTTCTTTGCTAGTTTGCTTGACAATTAATCTAAGTATATGTGAAAAGAGTTTAGATTTTTATTCAACCCCTTCTAAAATCAATTATTCTAACATATTTTATTCAAGATAATTGAGTATCTTTTATAATTATTAATTATTTAAGCATCATGAGCTCGCTAAGCTTATGCAACACAAAATAATCAAAATATACAAGAATAATCGATTATTTTGTTTTTAATATTCTTTATCACTTTTTTTTTCTCAAATGATTTCCGAAATCATTTTAACCATACAACACCAAATATTCTAAAACACTTAATACCATACATATACACATTTTAAACATGAAAAACAAACTCATTTCATAACTACTAACTTAACATATGATGTAACATTCAATTATTAAATTTTCTAAAGTGTTACCACGTGTACTTACAATCATATATAATCATCTCTTTACTTGTCTATGTTAACATGTAAAAATAAATGATTGTGATATATGATGTACCATGATAAAAACAAAACAATAAAATTAAACACACAATATTTATAATTACGGTACCATCTAGAAGTAATGATTTTTAGTTGGTTTATCTCATTCAAACATTCTATAATATGACATATTCATTTATGTCATTAATCAATTTTCTTAAATAAGTTAATTCTCACAAAAAGTCAGAAGTCTTCACTCATATCTAATATCACAACAATTGATTAATAATGGTATGAACATGGATCTTTGTAGTAATAATATTAGGTATAAATAAATGCAAGCCAACATAAGAACTTGTTTTATTTTCATAAGGAAAACTTTGCTAACTACTCTTTTCATAATCACTTTAGTTTTTACTCTCTCTTATTGCTTTATTTCCAAGTGTAATAATTGTCAACATATAATGAGTTACTTTGTAGATCCTACAAATCTAATAAATAGTTTTTTAATCTCACTTATTAATGCACATAAAAACGTCATAGTTAGATATGCAATTTTAAAGAATTTATTTTGATTGTTACTTTACTAGAAATGTCATAAGTTAAAATTATATGTATATGTATATATATATATATGAATTAGCTTATATACTTGTATTTGATATATTTTGATAAAATTGGATTATTTATATAGGTTTATGTATGATAAAATGTTAATGACAGTTTTAAAATTAATCAAATAACGTATTCTGATTGAAGCTTTTACATATTTTGACCTTGGAATTGAACCTTGTCCATTCTGATCTCAAAATTAAACTTCTAATTACATATTTAAGTAAGATTATCATCAATCATATACCACAATGATTTGCATATCTAAGAAACACGAATGACTATCTACCAATTATTCCACAATATCAGGACAAAGAAAGTTCTAATTAACTTCATTGAAATATATATATAGATTAAAACTTATATCAATTCTAATATTTTGCCAACAAAACACTAACAGAGTCTCACATGAAGCAAGGTAAAGTATTAGTATTAGCAAGTAAGTAACATTTCTACTCATTCATTCTTCATCATCCACCACAAGTGTTACAAAGAACCTGTTATTCTATCAAAACTCATAAAAGTAAAACTTAGCATATCATAGTATCATACATCACCATACATGCTTTCCACACCTCTATAACAGATGCAAATTTATTTACATAAACTTATCTATATATATAATCTATATATCTATATATATATATATATATATATATATATATATATATATATATATGCGTTATCACAATCACTCACAAATTCAGTTACGCGGTTAAAGTCAGAATAGGTGGTTCAGGAACTTGCGAATCTTCTTGGCGAACGAATTTTCCTCGCGGTGGTGGTGGTGGTGGTGAATCTCGCCGCGGTGGTGGTGTTCGCGAACGGAATCGACGCGCTCCGCGGTAGCCAGAGCCCGCGTCTCGGCGTCGGCGTGAACGGTGACCCAGCGCGGATGGATCCGGCGAGCGGAGGCGTTGTCGAGCACGATCGCGTCGTTGCCGTAAGGGATCTGGAGGCGGTGGCCGTTGTGGCAGCGGCGGCGGCCGGAGCGGAGTGACAGCGGCAGCGGCGACGAACGGAGGTGGTGGAAGTGGCGGTTGATCGGACGGAAGCGGAGGAACGTAAGGGGAACGGGATCGATGGTGTCGACGGTGAAGGAAACGGTGCCGTGTTGAGGTTTAGGTTCGGGACGGTTCACAGGTTCGGATTGAGGTTTCGGTTCGGAAAACGGGGTTTGGAGATCGCGCGCTAGTGTGAGGGTGAGGAGGAAGAGAAAGGAGAGTAAAGCGGTAAGGGAAGGAGCTATTCTTGCCATGGTTTAGGGCGTGTTTGGCTGTAAATGTGAAACGGGGAAATGGAGGGAGATAAAAGGAGTTGTGGAGAAGGAGAATTTTCGTGCTTGTGTCGTAAGAATCACGTTGCAGCACGACTTAGACTTTGTTCCAGGTAAATCATCATCACTATAATACTTTATTTTATTTTATATTTTTTTAGTAGGTTTTGTGGGTGTAGATGTAGATAGGTCAGTAAAATAATGAGACGTGTGAAAAAGGTTATGTATTTTTAACATATTTTTTTATCATTGGTTAAAAAGTTTTCAAAAAATAAACATGTCAATTTGTTTCTTTGATGGTTTTCGTTTGTAGTTTTGTAATTTTTAGTAAATTTTAACAAAAAGAAGTATTACAAAGAGTGGGTTGCCGACTAGTTATGAAAATATTTAATGTAAATATTTGAAAAGGAAGTAAATAATAAATAATTATATTTATAATTTCTATTTTTTAGCATCGTCTTTTAATTTGATATTTTTATTTTTTTAATAAATAAAAAATGATTTATTTATTTAATAAAATAAATAATTGAATAACTTTTTTAATAATTTAATAATTTCTCTTTTAAAATAACAGTTTTTATAATGCTACTTTTATAAAGTTATATATAAATTTTAAATTATATTGTTTTTATTTTTAATTAATTACTCATTAAATGAAAAAAATATAAAATTATAGATATTTTTAATATAATAAAAATAACATTTGCTTTTCTAGTGTGAATAATAATTCAATTGAAACTAGTAAATTATCACCGAGTGAATGAGTAAAATAGCATTGACTTCTCTCAATTTAATCAGTTATTTTTTCTACACTAATAAAAATAGTAATGTTAAAAAAATCACGTTGTAAGTATAATAGATAATTTTAATAAAATAATTTATAATTTTAACAAATAAAAAGTATTTTCACCTTGAGAGTGTTCCTCTTTTACATATACTTAAAAGTCATGTTAGTTTGGAGTTATACAAGCAACACACTTGTTAAACCAACAAGGCATAACGAGCATTCTTGGTCGAATTAACTTGTGATGTTTTTGGGAGAGTAAACACTTGTTGATTATTTAAGTTTAGAAGCTTATATGTTAGTTTGAAAACATAATATGTAAACTTAAAATTGGGAAAAAGCAACAAATAAAATATTTATAAATGTGATTATATTAAATCAAAATATTTTAAGTGTCTTTTTTTATTTAATTGATGATACAGTGATGAGGACGTGGTCAAGAGTATGGAGTTTGAAGCATTTGAAGAGTTTAAATGACTTATGACAAGAAGGAGAGTTAAGAAAGTTTTACAATAAGTGGTACTTTTTATTAAAATAGAATTTAAATCTTAAAGAATCAAAATTCACGTTGAATAGGAGATTGTTTAACCTTAATAAAAAAAAAATAGTTTGTCATATTAAACATAAGAATTTTGGGTTTTGTTTTTTATAACATGGTGATTCTGATACCAAAGTATATGAAGCCTCTTTCTTGTTTAGATTTTGAGTTTGGACACCTAGGAAATCATGTTGCATACTTGTGAGAATTGAAACAAAGAAAAAAAAATTAAACACTTAATTTCATAGACAAAAAATCAAAATTATGGATTATAAACTGAAAATAATATAAAAATTGAGAACATCACATTTCTAAGAATGAAAAATATGTTTTGGAGGTTACACTCAAAGGAATGAAAGACCTTTGATAATCTCAATTCTAATAAAGAAAAATTTATTATTCAAAGTTTGATCTTCCTTGACTAGACACTACATATAACCTCTTGACATTCGGAAATATTACAAAGGTAAATAAATTAATATAAAAGTCAAAAATTAGCAAAAGTATAACTACTAAATTATTAATGTTTAGTCTATATTTTTTATTAAGGTGAAACAATCTCCTCTTCAATAATAAGACAATTAATGAATATGAATTTTGATTTTTCAAGACTTAATTCTATTTTAGTAAAAATTGTCAACACTTCTTGTAAAGCTTGTCATATCTCTCCTTGTTCTTATATTTGTTGCAAAGTTGTCATATCTCTCCTTATTCTTATTCTTGTTATTGTCATAGATCTTCCCAATCCATTAAGTGCTTCAAGCTTAACTCCTTATATATTCTTAGTCATGTCCTTACCACTATTTTTAATTGAAGTAACATATTAATGATTCTAAGAAAATATTATAGAAAAATGATAAATAAATAAAAAAAGATAGTAGAAAGAATCATAAAAAAAATAATTCATAAAAAGAAACAATTATCATAATTATTAAAAATAGTTTGCTAAGAGGGAATTGATAAATTAATAAAATGTATAAGAATAATTAATGATGATATTTAAATATTCAAATAACTAATAAAATAGTTTGAATTATCCTGTACATATTTAGTCGATAAAATGTTTAGTAGTAAGAATGTGGAAAAAACTTATAAAATAAATTATTCAAAAGATATTATAGTTCAAAAATGATAAAGTTCAAAAGGTTAATATTGAAGAAAGATGTAAAGAAAAAGTAAGAAGTGTCTTGTAATTTACTACTTTCCAATAACTTTTTAAATAGTTGAACCAGAGAGACAAAATAGTTATCAACACATTAAAATTTTATCTAACTATTTTATGGACGTGCAAAGTTAATTACATCTTCTCAACAAACAAGTTACAATTATGTGAACGTTAACTATCATATGAACGTGCAAATAATCATTCAAGTGGAAGAAGGAAGTTACGTGAGCTAACATAGAATTTCATACCATTTTTCTATACTAGAGAAAAATTGTAATGTTTTAGGTCACTTGAAATACCTAAAAAAATTGTATACATCTTAAGTTGATGTAGCAATGACTCCTATTCTATAGAAAAGTGTATGTTTTGATTCATTTTTAACTTTTATTTTACATCTTTCTAAACTTTATCTTTTTGTCTATAACTTTTTTTTTCTTTCTATAACTTTTTCTTCTTTGTGCGACTCTTTTTATTTATTTATAAATATTTTGTATTATTTCTCTTGCAACTATGTTGTGCATATTTTTGTTATTTCCATATTTACAAAATAACATTAAGTTGTATACCTTAATTTATTTGATAAGTTTGCTCAATTGAAAATAATAATTCATTGTTAGTTAAATCACAGAACACTTAATGTATTTTCACTTAGTGTGGTTTCAAGTCTCAAAATTTTATTTATTGATGAAGTCCATTTAAACTAATAATATTCAAGCTATTATTGTTTTTGAATTAATTATCAAAATTTTCCATCAAAACAGACGTAGAAAGATGAACAAGTAAAACAAGTTACAAAAGGCATAGTTAAGATAATAATTGAAAATACACAAAAATATACAATTTATCATAAAATCATAGTCATGATGATTGGTATAGTAGGTAGACAAGGTTTTGTAGGTGTGCAAAAGTCTCCTAAAGTTTCACAATTTGATTTATCCGTAGGAAAAAATACACAGAATTCATATGTTATAGATGAGGCTACATGTTCATTTTGTTAATTGCATTTTCTGTATTGTCTTTTAGTATTCTTTAGAGAGTATTTCAAGTTTTATCAAGGTAAATGTTTTCCACAATTTATCCTATTGCGGTATTCAACTGATATTATATGTTATATTGATGATCCTTTTTTTAGTACATTGTTCTTATTGAATATTGGCTCAATTACTTTGCTTTTTTTACTTGATCCAGTCTTTGAATTGGGCAACTTTGCTTTAGTTAAATTCTTTTCAACTTTCAATTGTAACTTCTTTCAATTTCGAAATTTTTTCCAATGCACACTATAATCATTTGCTAAGATAACATATATCGAAATTATTATAACATATATTTGTTAACTTATTAATTCTAAGAAGTTATTTGATATCTTAGTGTTTATATTCTCACCTGTTTTTACTAAAAGCATAAGAAATATATATATTGATGCCCATCCTATATAAATCAAGATTCTTGTGATTTCTCATTTGTTGATATAACATTATATCAACATTGTGTGGGTTGCCAAAACTAGCATGCCCTGTGAGTACCTCTCATTTACAAGTATGTTATGGTTTCAATTTCTGGTTCACACCTTTTCATCCTAGTTGTTATAATGGACCATGTTTGAGTCAACACGAGACTCATCATCAACACATTTGTTGATATAATTTGTTATGTTAAAGGTACAGTTATTGTTGTTGTATGACTACTAAAACATTTTACACGTCTCGCATAGTCGTATTTTTTTTCCTACATTTTGATTAACATTATAAATATTCATATTTTGATTAGTAGTAGACATAATAATTTTATTTCTTAATTTCATACGTGTTCAAAACATTGAAAATTAGTCTAGCATTATGTTTTCACAAAATTTTCTCATTTTCTAAACAGTAGTCCCACTGGACGTGCGATTTTTTTTTTATTATAAAAAGATGGATTTAGTATTTTATTCAATAAAAAACAAATAGAAATAATAGATTATTTTTATTTAGACTACAAATCTTAAAAGATTTTAATATAAGCATTAAATTATGGGGAAAATATATGAAGGTTCATTTTATAATTACTTTACTTTTGGAATTAAGAGCACAAAATTATAATTTATACATACTTTTTGAGTTTTCTGATTTTACATTTAAAGAAAATTTCAAAACTGTTATAGAAGTAAATGATCAAGAAATGTTGGAAGATAAAAAAAAAAAGCTGAAATACTTAAAACTCAAAATTCTAGATTAAATAAAAAATCAAAAACCTAAATAAAGAAAATTGAAAATTATAAAGTAAAACAATATGAAAAAGATTAACATTGAACCAACATTAACAAAAATTATATGAAAACAATAAATGTAAATTGCAATGAAATTTTACAAAGATAAAGAATAAACAATACGTAAAGTTGGTTAACATGAACACATTATTTCATACAATGGCACTTACACTACGCTGGTTAAATATCCGTTTTCTTAGTAAACAATTGTAGCTTTTCACGTTTTGTAATCTAATTCGATTTAGTGACTTTTCTTCAAACAAGGGACTCTTCACATAATTTATATAATTTTATAAAAATAAAAATCTTACTCTTCTCCTCCAAAGCATATATTTATCCTCCTTTCTCGAGGCAAACACAATGTCTTCGTTGAACATAAAATCTTGTTAACTTTCGAAAGAATATTATTATCGAAGAATTCAATTCTACCATCAACTTCTTTACCTCCTCAACCTCATTTTTTCCACCACTGACAACATAATTATAAAAACAGTTGTAAAAAATATAAGTTTAAGACGAATAATCATTAATAAAAATATGTAAGTCATTCTTAATTGGAACCATTCAATAGCAAATCCAAAACGACAAGAAATAGTACGTGACTACCATTAAGTTATGCATTTGTTGACTACCATTAAATTGGATCATTCATTTAGCAACAAAAAGTTCCTTATGATTCAATGCAGTTCAGCAACTTTTGTGCCTAATGCAATAAATCACCTTTTCAGGTTCTCTTTACTCAAACATGATGCTGTTGAATATTTCATTCATCAATAAGTAGCCCACGACGCAGCTAAAAGCAGATTGTTGATAATACATTAATATTACAATAACAATAGTTATAATGTGTTATAGTATGAGAATTTCCTTCTATCACAACGTTGTGTATAAACAGGAGAACACCTACCTGTTTCATAAATTTTCTATCTTTGACCATTGTGAATTTTGAAGAACGTATTAAACAAACTGGATCACCCATTTCTGAAGCAGCTGCTACAAAATTTAAAAGGCCTTTGCTATGGAACATGCAAATGATACAGGGTTTTGCTATGGCGGGAGTGACTAACTAGAGTTGAGTTTTACCTGAAGATACTACTGAAATGCCTCCCAAAATAGAATGTATTATTCTTATTCCATATTACCTTTTCCATACGGGAAAATTGCCAAGATAAAAACTGTAAATTAACTTTACAAGAGGTAAAAACTAAACCAGAAATGAAGATGCTACTTACCAACTTGACGTTAAAAAGCCTTTCCTCAATTGTAAGTATCCCTATTTGGGTTATCCCCAAAAGCACCGAAACCACTTCCATGTGAACCACCAAATGTGTTGTTCTGGCTTCACTTTCTATCTCCAAAACCACCAGATTGAGGCCGTCCAAAACCACCAGATCGATCTGAACCACCAAATCCACCAGATCGATCAGAACCACCAAATCCACCGAAACCCCCTCCTGACAGACTTGAACCAGGGCTGCCAAAACGGCTAGAATTTGATCCTCCAAACCTTCCCGTCTCACTGGAATTTCCATGACTAGATCGGCCAAATCCGGAGTTAGTGTAACTGCCAGAACTGGAATTTCCATAGCTAGATCGGCCAAATCCAGAATTAGTGTAACTGCCAGAACGGCCAAATCCAGGACTGCCACCATAACCTGTACCGCCAGATTGACGATCCCTCATACCTCCTGAAGAACCAAATCGACCACCACCCCATCCACCAAGCATATCTGCTGATCCACTCTGAACATTAATCTTTGCAAGCTGATAAACAAGAACATTGGAATAAGATGTGAGCAGTTAATCATTATACAGCGTAAAAGTAACCTATATTATAAGATCGTATGAAGGGTTAAAGAATCTCAAGGGCAAGATAAATAATTACAGCTGAAGGATTTGGCATTTCACATCTCGAAGATCAAATATGTGCCCAGGTAGAATACAATTGTAACACGACAGTCAAATCAAAATTCAAATAAAACATCTTAGCACTATCAGTTTGACAATGTCTCAATTTTCCGTTAATCCGATGTAGTTAAAATGAATATCCATAACAAAAGAACTCCTGCCACTCAGTTATTTATTACCAAGACAGCTATTTCCACTGCCAAAATTGACACAACAGATTCACCTTCCTCTAACTCATTATTCAACAAACAAAGAACTTCAGCCTTTCTCATCACATCATTTCCCATGAACTCGCAGTTTTAGATCAGAATCCTTGTTGGAACATTTACTTTCACTTAACATTTTACCCTTCATGATTCCAAGAACATACAACTACAGGTTTAAAACAATCTTTAACTTATATTTCAATATTATTTACTAATTAAACCAAAGCTAGAGACATGGATGTATATCCATAATTGAGAATGAATTGATAGAATTTTGTGATAAGGAAATGTGCAGTCAGCATTGCAGTAATATCATATACCAAAACTGAATGTCTTATCTAATTGCCATCACCCTTTAATGATTTGAGTTATTTTAGTCCGAATTCTGCAGTTTGTCCCCTCCCTGCCTGATTTTAGTGAACATCAAACGCAAAATAGACTCTCTTGACAGTTGAACATGGATTCACATTTACATACGTTTTTTAATCCTTTGAGCGCATCAAAATAACATCCCGTATAAGCTACCTTGGATTAATTAGTAGAACTACGCACTTGCTGTGTGCAGGGACAGTAGTTTTCTTGCTGAACATAGATTGTCACCAACTTGAGATTTAGTACTTAAGACCCAGTGTAGAGGAAAATCTAGGTAAGTTAAAGACATTCTTTCATAACTCTATCAAAAACTAGTAAGATATTCACCACAAAGCTACCCTAAGTTGGAGAGGCAGCACATTCAAGTGGCCCTTTAAGGTGGACTGGATTGGATTTATGGAAAGAGAATAGGCTATCCATCTTGGTGCAGCAAGGACTAGAATAATATTAACAAAGAAAGCTACAATTGTGAAAGATAGAAGGATGGAAATGGAAAAAAAAAAAAAAAAGAAAAATCACCTCTGTAAATTTGCATCCAACATCACGCTCAATAGTCTTCACAGTCCTGAATTGATCTTCTGAGTAAATAAGAATAGCAGTTCCTTTCTTCCCAGCACGGCCTGTTCGTCCAGATCGGTGGACAAATATCTCTGATGAACTGGGAAGATCATAATGTATTACCTGTACGAGAAAAGCAAATAAAAATTTACAAACAGATTGAATAATATGTATGTCATTGTGTTTACATATACACAGAATATATTACAGTAAGGCATAAAAGATAAGAGTGAATAAGATACACACAACCAATTAATAGGGAGAATGAAAAAGTAATACAACAAAGACAGATAATAGGGAAGAAAAACAATTAGAAAGGAAACATCAACCCCGTAATTTCCCTTCACACTCAAAGTTTAGCGAAATCCAACTATTAAAATATGACAAACACGATCATGCCAACTCCCCCCCCCCCCCCCCCAAAAAAAAAAAAAAAAAAAAAAAAAAAAAAAAACAAAAAAAAAAAAAAAAAAAATTTTTCTAGAAAAAAATAAAAAAAAGCTATAATATTTTTTTTTTTTGTATGACAAGGACAATGACAATATGG
>Ga0099825_1000034_pt1 | contig 75934 bp, 29 predicted proteins | sample SiratroredBW_FD_76838 | JGI IMG/M metagenome (GOLD analysis project Ga0099825, IMG submission 76838) | Root nodule microbial communities of legume samples collected from California, USA - Siratro red BW | ecosystem: Host-associated > Plants > Roots > Nodule | place: USA: California | collected...
ATAAAATAACAATAGGGTTAGGGAAAAAAATGGATACACTCCAGTAAATAAAGTGAAAAAAAAAAAAAAAGTCCTGGTCCAATCCATGTTTTAAATGGGACAAGAAAAATTGGACTGACGCAATTTTGTATTATGAAAATAAGTCACTTTTCTAGAATTAATTTTTTAAAAATAATTCTAATCTCATTTTTTAAATATAAGTATTTTTCGAAGTTTAAGTAGACTAATTTTAATTTTTAAATATAATAATTTGATATATAAATTTGACACATGTATATATTTTAATGAAATAACACTATTTTATTTATTTTTAAATTATAATTCAATGGAAAAAACTTATCAGTTCAATCTAGTCTTATTTAGAGTGCAAACTAAATTAATAGAACTGAATTTGGCTTGCATTAATTTAAGGCACAATTTTTTCAACTCAGTCCTGTGGAGGAATTATTGGAGTAAACTTATAATACTTATATAATAAAAAATATAATTATTAGACAAAATAACATTTTTTACTTTGTATTTAAAACATAGTCAAGTTTAATCAAATTTATCAATTTTAAAAGATATGAACTCATTAAAAAAATAAAATTATTAAATAAAATAACATTTCTTTATTTTACATTTAGAATATAGTCGAGTTTAATCGAATTTATGAATTTTGAAACACATAAAATCATTAGCTAACTTAATTTTAATTGAATGAACTAAAAAAATATATTTAATGTAATAAAATGTAAATACAATGCATGTGATTTCCCTAATATGTAATAAATAAAATAATATATTCAAGTTTCTTAAAACGAATAACTATGATGGGAAAAATATATTATTAAAAAATCCACGAGATTCTTCAGTATATATACTAATGAACGAGTACAGTATATAGTTTATTCCAACAACCATCATTTTATAGTGATTTTCATTTTTTTCAAAAATAAGACAACTTGCAATGTCATCAGTACACCCAAACAATCATAGTAAACCATAAAGCCCCAATTTGAGTATCCATAGTAACTGGATTCAGTGTTTGGGCCCAAATCCAACTGTAGGCCCAGGCCTCATTGCATATTTCAAACACAGTATCATTTTCTTCTTCTATGTGCTATTCAAATTCTGTACGGGCTTCTAAGAAATTTATTTTGGGATATTTTCTCTCTCTATCTCCACTGTTTCGGCACCCTTCATATTTTATAAAGGATATAGATACCCTTTCATCTTAAATTAATAAAAAATATATACTAAAATCACATCGTAAATATGTTGGAATCTAAATTTCTTGGTTTTTTAAATTTTATAATTACAAAAATATTATTTTAATTTTTAAAATTTAAGATTCTATATAAAAATGTGCAAGTTTGAATACTGTGGACGATGAAACTAACTCTCAGAGTCTTTTTCATTATTAAAAATAATTAAAAAATAAGAAAATCCTAAATAATAAATCATAGACAAAAGTACAGAGGCTACACATAGTGCAGTGAAGCTTTACACATGTATTTAATTCTTAATCTCGATGTTATTTTTAACTTTAATATCTTAAATATTGTAGTTTTTTATTTTCTGTAAAATAGCACTTTCTTATTTTAGTTTTATTGAAATTATATAATGATGTGACATTTTTATGTCATTAACATTAAAACAATAACAAATATAAAAACGTAAAAGAAGTATTAAAAAATAACCCGAAAATAATAATAAAATTCAAATCCAGGGATTAAAATTTAACTAACCATTTTTAATACATACAATTTTTTTCTGAAATAGATAGTTTCCTGCCTGTTTGATATATATATATATATATATAAAGAGCCATAATAAAATGTTAGATATTTACATATAATTTACACCATACAATTACATATCAGGTAGATTCCAAACATACATTTTTTTATGTTCATAACATCATAAAAAATATATTCCTACTACACTGCAGTATAAAGGTAATACAAAACAATTTTATGAATTTTATAAACGTAAACCCCTTATTTTTACATAAAATAAAGTCAAATATGTATGTATGTCTTCTTTCAGCGAAAATTACAACCACTTTAAAAAAAGAATTTCTCAAAAAGAAATTAGTTTCACTTTGATTTTAGTTTGAGTGAAACATAGACCGTGGAAACACGTTCTACATACACACACTTTCATCCCGTACAAATAAAGCATGAAAAAACTATTAAACTAGTTAAGAGAACGTTTCGGTTCATAAAAAAAATAATAATTAAATAAAAATATAAGCATAAGCATTCAAAATAGAATTAATTAGTGGCCTTTCGCGTTTTTGGAATTACAACTTACAAGCTTAGTTGGGTTACCAGGCAGCTACAGCTATGATGGACTAATGCAGCAATCACTGCGCCCATAGACCAATAGAAGTTTTGGTTGCTTCAAAGTTCAACGCTTCCAAAACCAAGCCTATTATCTTCTCTTCTCCCTCTTACGTAATATAACTTTCATTTCCCTCTTTTTGCCCTCAAACGCAACCAGATTTCGTCCTCGCTGTCATATATTTCACGTACGCATTTCCCCAAGCATTTGATCTAGGGTTGTTGTGACTGTGCTCGTGAAGAAGAAACCACTCGCCATGGCGTCGCAGCAGCAAATCGAAAAGATGCAGGCACGGCAGAATTTCCGGAATCTATGGCACACCGACCTCATGAGGACCATTCAGGCCGATACTCCTTGTAAGGACTCTCTCCTCTCTCTCACACACACTTTTCTAATTCGCTTTTTGTCTTTAGACTGATGTCGTCTCTGATTCTTGATTTTGCGCAGATTGTTGCTTCGCCTTGTGGTGGTATGTGATCTGGAACTTTCTTTTACCTAATCGATGTTTTTTTGTCAAATCTGGTTCTCTAGATCTAATGATTGTTCTTTTTGCTCTGTTTTTGTCCTCGAGTGGATGCGGAAACGAATCTTTCATTTTCAATTTCGCTGTTTATCGTTTTCGACTTGTAGATCTTGGATTGACGTTGACTTGCATTGACTGACGAAGTAATTTAGATTCTGCTTAAAATAGTTTCCGCTCTGTGTTCAAATTGATCGGTGTTATTATTTGTTTATCTATGTACTCTTAAATATATGTGGATCTGATGAAGAAACATGAAATGCATTCGTATTCTTGTTGTGGGACATAGACAGACTGTGCTTATTCCGAGTGGTGCATGCAAAATGACTATAGGGGAGCGGGTGCTCAGGCTCTGCCTTTGGGTACAATAATATCCTGGATGGTGGTAGGAGTCTGGTTTCTTTCAGTATCTTATACTGAGTGAAGGGGTTCTTGACATTAACGTTCTTATTTGCCAAACCTCCCCAACAGAGGAAGGGTTCTATGTTCTATGAGAATTCAACCAATCTAACAGGTTATAACAGAGTGTGATGGTATTGAATAAAGTGTTACGGGAGATATTTCATACTGCCTCGATTGATAAATATTGAGATCTTTATTTTGGTTGTGTATTATTGCACACTAGTTTGTATCCTTGAGGAAACTTTGTTACCCTTTACGATCTGTCGTGTCTCTATAGCCACTAGCCAGCTGATAAAGATCTTACTGGTTTTTGCATTGTACTGTGCTCAATGAAGTCAGTCGTCTCTTTTGTGAGTTTTTTTAGTTGGATTGGATCATAATAATTTCTGTAGATTTTTTGCCTAAAACTTCCGCATGAGTACAGTAATTAAGGTTTTATAAATTAAACGCGTTGCTCATGTTAGATTCATATTCATTTTTTATCAGAGAGCAGGTCATGTAATTGGTTTCCATTGGCTAGTATGAGTTCGTACTTAAAATTTATCTATGATTAACTTGTATAACCTGCCCCTGAACTTGATTTCTCATTTGTGTGCTTGTTATTTAATGAACCAATACATGAATTTGTTTAAAATCCACAACAATGCACTCTTAGTTGAATCACAATTTTAACTGGCCCGCATTTTAAGCATGAAGTGAATTTATTTTCTGCAGTAATTAATCTAATTTTCTTTTGTCCCACCATAGTGCACCGTGTGTGTCTTACCTTCTTCGCAAACGAGCTCTTTATGATGACATGTCAAGGTAATTGATTGATGCTATTTCTGTTTTTCCAACATTCCAAACTAATTTTACATGGTCTGTTTGTGTGATATATCTGTTGTATTATTTTTTCCAGATACACATGCTGCGCTGGTTACATGCCCTGCAGTGGTCGGTGTGGAGAAAGTAAATGTCCTGAATTTTGCCTTTGCACTGAGGTATAAAAATTTGAACCTGTTTCTCTTACTTTTATATGTACCTGGTATGATGGCAGCATCTCATCTCTCCCTGTCAGTCAGTTTGGCTGTGATGCCCTAACCATTGTATGATATTAGTCCAAGTTTATAACAGATGGGATATCACATATAATAATTGTTGAAGACTTGAAATATGATTTAGGTATGTATTAACATAAAAAAGAACGCATTGCATGATTTTATGGTTAGGCTAATAAATTGCTTCCAACTTTTGAGAGTAATCTTGTTACTACTGTTATCTTGTTGTGTTTGGAATCATGAATGTGACATTTGACATCAAAGGAAAATCCGTTGATCTCTCCTTGGTATGTGGTGAAGCTAGGCACTATTTAGAGTTTAGGTGCAGCTTTAGTATAAAGGTAGTTGAATATTAAGGTTGAATTAGTCTAAATGTCCCTATACTAATCAAGATTTTTAAATTAAACTTTATAAATTTGAGGATCCATTGAAATTTTTAAAATTTATAATTGGAGCTTACTTAATAGTGTCTACTCGTAATTATTCAATTAGAAAATTTTGAAACTCTAGAGACTATCTTGTTCTGAAAATTTAACCAAGATTGTAAAATAAGGAAGCTGGAGGTTTTAAAGCTGATTTTGAAAACGTTTATGATCAAATAAAAAATCAGCTCAATTTCTTAACATGGTTTAGATAGCAATGTCCTTCTTCAAAATGGAAAATGTGGACCCAGTGGTGTGTCTTCACCAGTTTGTCTTTGTTAATGGTGAACTGAAGCCTTTGTTATTGTCAAAAAGAACTTACTAACGGGTTGGTGTAAAAGTTAAACAATTAATGTATTTGTAACTGTTCCTTTCATTGCAAATTGTTGAGTTATTGTGTAGTTGAAAAAATGAAATGTACTGAAACTAGATTTAGAGCAAAAGATAACTGCTTTATTTAAATAATGGATGTTAGAAAATAGCATTTTGAACAATTATAAATTGTTATTTGCGATTGAATAAATGTCGCGCAGGGTTGCTTTGGAGCTTGATTTTGGGTCTTGAATTTTGTGATTGTTACAGATAGCAAGCTATATTTATTGATATACGTTGTTTCAGGTTTTCCTCTGCTTTGGAAACTCAGTTGCCTCAACTCGCTTTCTATTGCAAGATGAATTTAACATTCAAACTACGCAATGTGATAATTGCATCATTGTATTCCCTCTCTCTCTCTCTCTACTTTTCTCTTGCATTCACAGCCAGATACATGCAAATGTTTTTTCAATGATATTCAGTTAATTTCATGTATATCTTCTATTTAGGGTTTCATGTTTTGCCTTCAACAAATTGCATGTATATTCTCCATTGTTGCCATGATTGTTGGAAGCGAGGAAATTCAAGAGGCTTCTCAGTTGCTGTCTTGTTTGGCTGACTTTGTGTACTGCACGTAAGGCTTCCTGTTCTCTCTCAGGTTTCAATTAATTGTGCATATTATATCGGAAGGAGTTTCTACTAAATTTATTTTTCTTTTTATTTGTAGGGTCTGTGCATGCATGCAGGTAAGTGTGTTGATTATTTCTGAAATGGTTAATCACGATGTTGTACACATGAAAATTGTCACTTGAACAAATGTTATTTGCAGACTCAGCACAAGATTGAAATGGACAAGCGTGATGGGAAATTTGGACCCCAACCAGCAATGGCAGTGCCCCCTGCTCAGCAGATGTCACGCATTGATCAACAAGTTCCTCCTTCTGTTGGGTATGCACCACAACCTGCATATGCACCACAACCGGCTTATGGGCAGCCCTATGGTTATCCACCTGCCCCACCACCTTCTCAAGGATATCCAGCTCCTGGATACCCCCAGGCTGGTTATCCCCCTGCTGCCTATCCTCCACCAGGTTACCCCCCATCTGGCTACCCTAAGTGATTACTTTAGCATGAATTGTTTTCTCTACAGCGCCAACTGATTGGTTCATAAAACAATCGCACATATTTGTGGTGAAATGCAATAGTTCCATATGTTAATTATTTTGCATTTCCCCTGACAAGTTTTGTTGTGACTTGACACATTATATTTCCTGTCGTGATGTCCATTCTCATACTTCGACTTCTGTTTGTACATTGTTCTCATTGGTGTTCATAAATAGTTCACTTTCGCTTGTTATGTGCAATATCCCGGTATTATGCACTGTTCCAAATATTTTTAAAAACAACTCATGATTAAATATGATGGACGCTGGGCTATTCACAGAGTCATACATGATCTCCCCGTGAGGATAGACTGTATGTGCATTTTAGTTTTCAGTACCTTGTTGGTAATATGATTTTCAGTACCTATTTATTTATTATAGTTCTTTTTAAATTCTTTAGTTTAACCAGTTTTAAAGTCCGTTCTGACTTGAAATTATGTCTAATGTTTTATAGATATATTTATACACAAGACTTCTTAACTATACCTAGAAGTAAAAGGGTTAATGGGTGTTGTTTATTACATAGATTACATTTTATTTTCTAATTACTGATATTAAGAGATAAGAAAATTTCAGTAAACAAATTATTTATTATATTAAAAATGAATACAAAATGTATATTGACTCTCACCTTGTCACGATAAAAGAAATGAGAATTCTAAAACAAATTAGCAAACTATAAAGAAAAAATTGAAAAGCTTCGGTCAGATTTTGAAACAAAATGGTATTAGTTACTGCATATAATTACTTTCTCTCTCAGAAATAATAATTCAATCTTAAGAAACATCTTATTCGTTTAACTAAATGTAAAAGCTAAATTCAAATAAAATAAAATTTGAATTTATTTTAGAAATAATACCAATTTTAATTTAAAAATTAAAAATATATTTTAAAAGCTTGATTGAAAAATAAAATATGTACTGATAACAAAAATATTTTTATATTATATATAACTTATCATATATAATAAATTTATTATTTGTATAATAATTTTGTTAAGATTGTAAAACTAAGCATTTAACTTATATTTGTTTCTTTGTCTCACTTTATTTTAATAATTGTACTCTTCTTTTTCTTGTTCTATACAATTATGATATTTATGTTGAATGAACGAATGTGTTTTTTCTCTTATAAATAAGGATGGAAGTGGGTCAATGGTTATTGGTCACTATAATTTCATAGTTAACATTTTTAAAATATTAATTACTTTATTTTTTATAATTATAAAATGTATTATTATTATTAATAATTATATATATATATATATATATATATATATATAATGTATACTATCTATCAAACATATAATATTATTATAGACGTGTGAGTTTGGGAAATTTAATAAACTTTATTTAAAGCTCCATTTTTAATTATAAACACTTCTCAAGAAGTCAACATCATATCTTTTTAATAAATAAGTTCGGTATTGAGTTGTATTGTAGTATTTTTCTTAGAAAAGTTGTGTTGAAGGGTTTACTCTTTTATAATTAATAATATAAGTTGAAAATAAATGTTAGGAATTATAAGAAAAATATTATAACTTGGTATAATATAATATTAACATTTTTAGGATTTAATTTGATGTTTATTGTAATTTATATGAAAACATATTTTAGAATAAGACCTTTAAATAATAATTCACTTGGCAATAAGACTTTATGTTTAATGTTGATTGGCTTCATCAATATATTTAATTTTAAAACTATAAATAAATATAAGATTTAGTAGAGTATAAAATATCTAATGAAATGATAATAATAAGGCAATCATAACAATTTTTTTATTTATGATTCCATTTTAATTTTAATAAGTTTTACTAAAAACTTGACCTATTTTATTTTCTAAAATGATTTAGTTTAATTTGAATTTAATACAAATTAGATGTTATGCATCTTAAGAATAAAAAACGATGAAAGCAAGTTGAAATAAGTTTATTTACTAATTTTTTAAAAGTAAGGTTATTCAAATTTATTATGAATTGAAATATAAGTTTAAGTCTTACATTTTTTTAGTTTTTGGATTAAAAGTGATATTAATATTTTATGTGGGTTTTACTCTTATATTGTTATTGTGAAATCTTCCCTATACTTTAAATATACCTTAAATATACACATGTGTGAATATGATCCCAACTCATCACAAGGGAATCTAGGACCCTTTCTCAATTCAAGTGTCATACTTTTTAAAAAAAAATTTCAGTATCACAAAATTTGAGTTTTAAATCTCAGATTAAATTTATCATGTGCTCATAGAGTCAATAAATGTAATGCTTATATGTGTGTGTTCATGAATATGATGAAGTGATGAATTAAGTTGAAATATAATTTTTATAGTTAAGATGAATTGAATCAGAGTTGTGAAGTTATGATAATTTATTTTTCTATAACTTACTTGTATGTTTATTAGTTGTGTGATGACTTACTCTGAATGTATTATATACATAAATAGAGATAACAACGTGGTTGACATATGTTTTAAAAGGTTTAGAGGGAGAAAAAAAATAGTGGTGAAGTAGGTGAGATAAACATGAAGTGCAGAGATTTTATAGTTATAAAAAAAACGTGAGAAAGTGTACAAAGTTATGAAATATTATATTCTAGACTATAGTATAATTTTTGTATTTTTGATGATGTAATCTATAATACAACTTTTTTACTTTAGATTGTACAGTTTAAAATATAAAGTTTATATTCTGAATTTTAAATTACATAATTCAGAAAATATTAAAATAAAGGGTGTAGGATAAAACGCGGAGGTGCAAGAAAAAGTTGATTTTCTTATGTTATTTTGTAGCCTGCTAGGTTAAATTGGAGTGCCTTACAGTATTTTCTCCATAAAACTTTACGTATTATACAAATTAAATATGGATTCTTAAAGAAACTTCTACTAATATCAAAATCAAAAGATGAAATTTGGTAGATTAACTTATTTTCTTTTGGTTAAAAAAGAAAAAGATATACGTTCCACAATATAAATTATCTTTTTAAAACATACTCGACACTAAGTCAAGCTCTTGATTTAATTATAATTATGATTAATTGATATATTTAAAGTTTTTTTTTCTTCTTCTTAAAATAGTATTTGGTTACTTTCTATATACTTATATCGTTTATCAATTATTATTATTTTAAAAAACGTTATTATAAGTAAATTATTTTTTGTGAGGCCTTGTTTAATTGCTCTTACCCTTCAACCCGGCCTGTATTGATTATGCTAAAAACAAGTTGTTGGCAATATTGGGTACGTATGTTCACTTGAGTTAATATTACGATAGTTGAAAAACTTAATTTCGCACAAAACTATTTCCTAAAGCACACATAGAAGAAATGTAATATCTGTTGTTTTAGATTTGATTTTGTTTTATATTTAATTTTTCATTAGAAAGTTCTTCTCCTAGCATGACACGGTTTGTTAGGATTTGAACATCCAATATATTCATAAAATAAATCCACAACACAATAATAATTGCTCCATTATATTGAGGGACTTATGTTTTATCATATTAGCTCACTCTTGATCTTTTTCAAAATAAATAATATTCAACCATTGATCGAATGGAAAAAAAAAAAACATCTTCTCTAAAAGAATTTCATTATCCAATACCCATAAATATATGCATTTAGGAAAAAAATATCACCGTTCTTGTTAACATTAATAAATATTTTAGTGTTAAATTTTCATTCAATACTCAAATGTGATTATTAAAACTTATTTTTATGGAATACACAATTTCATAAAAAAAATATTATTCTTTTTATATATTACCTTAGAATTATAAAACCTTTTTATTAGAGTACGTTGAGATGATAATAAATTTAAAATTCAAAATTTTAAATAAGACTCTAAATTACAAAAATAAAAAACTATTAAGTTAAACATATTTAATAATAATAAACAAAAAAACTATTCACTTTAACTAATATTAAAAATAAAATATACTTTTCTATTAAAATATAAATAATATATCATTAAATATATTTTTTAAAAATGGGAGAAAAATTATAATTTTAAAAATAGAAAAAGAAATAATTTTATACTAAAATATAAATAATATATCATTAAATAGATTCTTATAAGATGGGAGAGAAAGTATACAAAAAAAGTTTCATATTTATAATGGAATATTAAATTGTAATACCTTCTCTGAAAGATATGCTGAATATAAATGGACATGAGTTATATATATATATATATATATATATATATATAAAGTCTTAGCAATTTTACTTTGTTTTTTCATCTCTTTTTTTCTCTGGTCCCTCTTCCTCTGTTTCTTTCATCCAATTGAAATAGAAACATGAGTGCAGTGTCCATATAAAAAAACTAGCTTCTTCTAAATATTTTTTTTTTCTATTATTTGAATTCCTAATATATGCTTTATAAATATGATCATGTGTAATCTACTTTATTGACAATATAAACAAATATAAATAAAAATTGACAATATATAGTAAATAAAAAAAAGCCTTAGTTATATAATTCAATTTGATTAATAAGTATTAACATTATAATCTATTAACACATTATACCATTATTGGTTAAAATAATGAGAGAACTAGTTTAACAAAATTGTAATTCATAATAAAACCTATAGTGATAACATTTAAAACCTCTTCTAGATAGAAAGAAAGCTTTCCAAATGTAAGCAAGACATAATCATCATCACCATTAAACCACGAAAAAGCTCCCCAACACAACTTTCTTTTATTTTTTCTTTTCTGATTTTCCTATGCTGGTAAAACCAGCCACCCTACCATTACGATGCTCCTAAGTTGCAAACGTTCGAAACAAACAAAAAGCTTCCCTGTCTTTTTATGACCAAAATTTGTCCAAACTCTGATCGATGCCCTCCACTCACTGCCACTCAATTCCTTCACTTCCCAATCCCCAAGACTCTAAAACTATAACCGTTGCTTCCAAGTTGCAAATCTTAATATATTTTAATTCATTTTCTAAAAGGGTTTTAATCAAATAAATTTTATTATTTTCTTTAAAAGAAAAAAGTTACCAAAACCCTAAACCATGTTACTGTAACCTTTCAAATCGAATAATGTTTTGCTGGTCGCGTGCTTTCTGTCGTTCATCACGAACCTCCATAGTTCTACACCCAAAATTGGTATTTCTAAACAACCAAATTAAAGGTCAAAAAACTGCCCATTTTTTCATTTTTTATTTTTTACCATTTAGTTTTCATTCTCCACATTTTAAAGGAAAATTAATACCTAAATTTAATAATCCAAATATAATTATATTCCACAGGTCAAAATAGTAGAAGATCCATCAATCAGATCCCAAATCTACAAAATTCATGTCAATGAGAAAGTGATATACATTTAAAGTCTCAATCTTTCTCTGACCTTTGTTTGTATATATACACATACACAGAAATTGACAAAAGAAGAAGAAAGAATGAAAAACAGAACATCCTCTTCTGATTCTTCTTCCCCCAAAAGTAAATAAACCAACATTATTTGAAATACCATTAACGAAGCTAGGAAGAAGGAACAAGAGGCTGTTCAGAGATCCCAGACGCAGCCCAGAGTCTTTCAATGAAGGTACCTTGCATATCGTCAGGTATAAAGGGTGTTCTGCAAAGAGGGCACGTTCTCTGATCGTACCCCATCCAACGGTCCAAACATCCTCGGTGGAATATGTGTCGACAATTCGCTAGCCGTCTGATCTCATCGTTTTTCTCGAACTCCGTGAGACAGACGGCGCAGGTTTCGGGTGGGTCGAGGAGGTCGCCGAACTTCACTACCGGGAGGATTTCCCGGATAAGCGTGGCGGAGACGGATTCGAATTCCGGCATTCGGGTGTGGGCTTCGGGCCAAGCAATGTCGGGCTCGAGGAAATCGTGGAGGCCCATGAAGCGGAGGAGGGTGCAAATGAGCCTCCGGAGGAAGCCCAAGAGGGAGAGGACTTGGAGGAGAAGCTTCGGGAAGAGAAGCTCCGTGTAGCCCACTGGAAAACCCATGAGATTAGAGCTTCTTGGTATTGTTTCAGAAGAGAAAAAATGGCGATTGAGAGAGAAAGAGAGAGAGAGAGAGAGTGAAGTGAAGAACTCAGAAGGTGTGTTATGTTAAATAGATAGATGAAGAAGAGTTTGAGGTTAGAATGGCAACAATGGAAGCTTATAAAGGATACTTTTCTTTCTCACTCTTAAACAGATATAATCAAAACTACACATTTTTTTTCTCTCTCAAACAGATATAACACTACACCTTTTTTTCTCAAATTAGTCTTGAGTTTTTTTTATCTTGTTTAATAATATTTTCCCAAAAATACTCCCCAAGGTCTTACTTTTTTTTTTGTTGGCCATTATCATACTTTTTGTTTTATGATTTTAGTAATAGAGTCATTTAGAAAGAATAGTAGAAAATTGATAAATAAATGTCAAAGAAGTAGATTAATCTGTATGTTTAAAATTTTAAAAAAAATGTTTGTAATTTTTTAAAATTACTTATTTAAAACACAAATATGATTTCTTTCTCAACGATAACATTTTTAAAGATAAATGCATGCAAAAAACAAAAAAAAAAAACCAAAATAACCACTTTTTTTGAAGAAAAAAAAAGGGAAACTGGAGTAGATTGGGTATTATTTTCATATTTAATGAACTGCTATTAGCTGTCTTATTTCTAGGCTGGGTTCCACCTCTCCATATCACTAATTCGTTTACCTTTCTCGGGAAAATATTAACTGTAATATTGGATGTATTTTTATATTATGATTTTAATAATATTTATATTTGTATATTATGATCATCACTAACAAAAGCACGGACATGACTCTTTTTTCTCTATTACATTATCATTTTTAATTATAATATTTAAGATTTTAATTTTTGTTGGTGGCAAAGGTGTTATCACACATGTTTCTCTGCACTTCTATTATATTTTTGTTGCATAGAATTAGTCAATGTAATATTTTTTATTTACTTATTTATAGAAATAAATGGTTTCTATACTTTTTTAATTTATATTTTGTCCTTATATTTTAATTAATAAATTCAATCTTTTAATTTTTTAAAATATATAATTGTAATTTTTGTATCTAAATTTAATATTTATTAACAATTTTTAATGTCATAACAATACATCGATTAAATCAAATCATATATGGCATTAGAAGAACTCAATTTACGTATTTTTAAAGTTTTGAGAACTAGTTAATCAACTTTTGAAATAAAGAGACTAAAATTCAGTTTGAAAAAAAAAATACCGAAATTAAAGACATTTTAACCTTTATATATTACAAAACAAAATTACCTCTTGTGTCAACTAATTACAACAATATGACAATTTAATTTATTATTATTATTATTATTATTTATTATTTATGCATTGTATGGAGTTAACTTTAACAAGTAAAGAATAATTTATTTTATTATTTATTGACATGTATATTTATTTTATTTAATAATTCCTTGTTTTGCAAATGTTCTTTCTATTTACAATGCATGTTAGTAATGTTTTTCCATTCCTAAAACACAACAGAGGGGCACATGTTAGTAATACATGTTAGTAATATAACATTTATGATTACGCCCTTTAAAATCACAGCAACATTAATTAGATCTTATAAGTGTCAGATTTAAAAAATATTTAATTTTTCATTGTACTTAAATCTAAGTTATAATATATATATATATATTAATAATGAATTGTGAATTCATGACTATTTTTACTGAAAAACTTTATTTAACAATTTAAAGTGGGATTTTTCCCGACTTTTTTTCATTATAAACAAAGTCAAAATTTTATTTAAAATATTTCGATTCAATTTTATTGTGAATAGTAGAATATCACTATATTATTGATATTTTGTTCACAATAAACCTGAAAAAAAAAATCCCCAAGGACTTAAGAAATAATTAATCAAACAAACTTTTCTTACTGTTTATACTAAAAGCACTTCTTCCGACATCCCGAATATTTTGATTTTACCTGATAGAAATTCACCGCCTAGAGGTCCAATTTCTATAGAGATTTTTTCCACATTTTTAAATATTTACGATATTTTTTAAAATTTTATATTTAAAATATATAATTAAAATTAATTAAATATATTTAATAATTAATCTTTTAAAATAATTAATAAAAATCAAATTTAAATTTAATAATTAACGAAAATAATTTTAATAATAATTAAGTTTATTTAAAAGTGGTTTTCGTAATTAACAATAATTATTATTTAATTTAAATTATTATTGTTAATAAAAAATAATACTAAATGTATCTAATGAAAAATAATTAGAAAAAATATTTAAAAATTAGAAGATATAATTCGTAATTTAAAGTTAATTATTTGTAATTAATTAAATATATTTTTAATAGAAAGTTATAAAATACTTTTTATATAAGCTATAATAAATTAGTTTATTGAAAGGAACTCGTTCTCTAGTATCATTTAGAGGTGAACAATAATATAATGAATGTTAATGATATAGAATAAAAATTAAAAAAATTATATTAAATGATTAAAATTATCCATATTATTACATAATTTATATAATAATTATAAATTGAGGTTCAGTGATTATTTGGACATTTGCTTTTAGTGTAATTAGGTATGTGATAATAAAAATATTTTTTTTATAATTTTATTTTTAATATTCATATTTAATCTTATTTTATTTAGTTTTAGTTTTACATATAGATCGAATTGATATATATATATATATATATATATATATATTAAACCATACATAGTTATTTGTAAATTCTTTAGTGAAAAATTAAATTTATTATATTTGGCCATTACTAATGAAAAAATTTAAAGATTTATATTTTTAACACAAAATCTAATGATTATATTAGTTTGGTTATCATGTGTTTTCAATATCATTGACCACTCTAAGTACACTAGTAGAAAGAAAAATGAAATTTTATATCATTTTTTATTTATATTTTTCCTCAATTCCGTAATTAACGTCAATGTGATCAATGTGAATAATATAAAAAGTCAATAACATTTTACATCAGTTCTTAATTGAATTGACTTCTCATAAGCAAAATTAATATAAATAATTGTAATAAGAAGATAAGGGTGATGTGAATTCGGATGTGGAGGACGAATTTATAAATAGTAAAAAAAAAAGTTTATTTGGGTAAATGTTTGCTTATTGAGTCTATGGATTTTTTTTGTTTAGATTTCTCTAAAAGAAATATTATTGAATGTATGGATAGAAAAATTAGTGACAAGAAAGAAATTATGTAATAGAAAACGAGAAACACAAATAATATACTAAGAGCAAGAAACCATAAGTGACCTTTTGTCTGTAACGGGAGTGTTTAATGTAATAAAAAATCATCAATATATAGTAATAAATACGCTTTAAAATTATTTTATAATTATTTTTATTTTTCCTTTTTTTCTGGTAAAAGTAATTATAAACATATTCTTAAAAACATGCACACAGTGATTTTCTGATCACAGTTGTAGCTGAGTTCAAGTGACAGTGACAAGAAAGACACTGCTTTCAACGATGTTAAGAAACTCACATAACATAAACTCATTCAAAGATGATGATAATGATGATGATGATGGAGAGATTTTCCTCGGAAATGCAGGCACTTGACTCCTTCATTCTCTTTGCTTGTTTGAATCTTTTGCATGCGTGAAAAGTGTAACAAATGGAGCTTACCTCACTGAAATAAAATCACATAAATTATGTGATTAATAATACTCCTCAATCGTCCCTTCAATTAGGCAAGGTGTTACATTTTGTACTATCACCATTTCATATTGAATGGAACATGTCAATGGCTTCTTCAATTGCACCTGTTTGCTTTCTAATCTCAATTAGTCTTCTTAAGTAAAGAAGGACCCAATTTTCTGAATTTTTAAGGATGGGGTGTCATAATAAATATTTTATCAACATAAATAATTTTAATATTTTGTTTGGTTTGAAGAAGGAAACGAAGAAGAAAAATTAGATAAGAAAAATAAGAAAGGTATGAAGTAGATTTGTTGAGCAACATTGTTGATGTATTCAACATACTAAATATATTGTTTATACCCTTCATTTTTTGCTAAAGTAGAGGTGGTTGTACTAACTATTAAAATGAATTGAGTAAAAAGGTCAACTTGCTTAACTGCCTATAGTACGAATTAGGCTTTAAGAGTTTCCAGTTTGAATTCAGTAGGAGATGGATCAGTGAGTTTGGCCTAATTATGTTTTTAATAATAATAAAGTTATTGTCTCTAACTTTAATTTGGTAGCCAAATTTGCTGGGTGAGGTGGGAATTTTTTTTACATAATAAAATTGTGAGGATTTTTAAGATAATAATGATGATGAAAAAATCTGAGAAAGAGAAGGGTTGGTGGTGATGGTGTTGAAATGAAGATGATAAATTAAAGGCAGCCATGAAACAGCAACAAATCAAAGGTAGTGCCTTTTATTAACACATCATCATTCACGGAGTTCCTGTCCCATATCGATTGGCGTGCATCACCAACATATTTTTTAGCTACCCTTCATTCTTATCACCTATCATGTTTCAACATTTTTGTTCTTTTCTTTCTCTTTTCACAATGTGCCTTTCACCTCACCAGAGACACAACACAAATACATTTTAAACTATTGTTGTGAAAACATCAATTTAAAATTATTTACATGCTTTATTTAACACTTGTAAAATTATTTTTAATATTCTAGCTATGCCAAAAATAAATTATAAAATACATATATGCTAAAATGTTGTTGGAGATTTAGGGTTTTTACGAATTTCTTTGTATTATTTTCTTAGTCGTGTTTTTTACCTGGTTCACAGTATACAATTGTATGATGCTTTACTTTGCTACTTTATAAAATGTGTTGGATAATGAGGTGCAGGATCTAACATATTGAGCACCGAGGTGCGCCTCCTACTATGTTAGTTAGCACATTCTTGAATTTAGTGTCTACTTTGATTTTTGGATATGAAATGTGATTTTCGAACTCATTTATAAGTAAAACAATATATCGTTAAAAAACTGAAAAATGATAGTGATAGTTTACTGAAACAAATGTTAATCAGTGTCTTAAGATACTGATAAAGAAATTTAAAGTTATTGCCATGCATAAAAATATATTTTGTTATATTTTTAATTTGTTATTTCTAATAAAATTGACTTAAATTATTGAACTGTTCTTACTATTATACTAGTAATGGAATGAATAATTGAAGGTAGCTAAGGAAGTAGGGTCCCCCAGAAGTTGAATCTGGTTTTGGTTTGCATAAGAGTTAAAGCATGTTTGAAAATCGAAAGTAGCGAAAGCAAAACATTTGATGGTGGGAAGACCAATTATGAGTTAAAAAGGTAAAACCCGTGAAAGTGGTAATATCGTTGGTCGTTTGCTGGGTCACATGCTTAAGCAAACTTGTCTTCAGATGTTGATTGGGATTAATACGTGTTAATGCATTTTTTTAAAGTTTAAATTTCAAAGAACAAACTAAAGAAGGAAGAAATTTTCATTGTGGAAGTTTTTTTTTTTTTTCCCAAAAAGAACTGGTGGAACTGATCTGCAAACATGTACTCAATTTTTGTTTCGAAAATTGATTTTTTTGTGCGCAACTTTTTTGTGGTAAATTATTGTTTATTTGATGTCGCAAAAAAATGGTATTATTTATTTGACATTTTATATAAATTAAAAATAATATTAAATTTTCTTAGTTTGAAAATCTAATACATAATGTCCAGATTTAAGGTAGATTCTCAAGTGCATTTCCCTTAAGATATGAAAATCTTACGAATCATCCTTTTTCAAATCAATTTATTTATATGAAATAACTTTGATTGGCGTAAGTGGCAAAAATTGTAGGAATTTGAAATCTGATTCTTAAAAATGCATAATATTTAACCTTAGAGGAAACATTATCTATTAAATACCCATCAAAAGTTCAAAAGAATTTAGTTCTCATGCTTCACATAAGATACTATTTGTTAATGAAATAAAAAAAGGGAAATTATTTCTATAAAAATATATAATGATTAAGAAGAAATTGCACTCATTTCCCTCAATTCTTGCATAAAAGAAATTGCACTCATTTCCCTCAATTCTTGCATAAAAGAAATTGCTTAGTTTTCATTGGTTTTTTTTTTTTTTTCTCTATCAATTTATGCTGACAACTTCTCTTTCTCTCTCATCATCGCAATTTGCAATCACCAAGAAGGGGAATAAAATTTAAAAATTTTAAATAAACTTTTTTTTCTATTATTCATTTTAGTTCCTCTACATTCAAGTGTCTTAACTTAAAGAAGAAAAACAATATTATGGTTCTTTTAAATCTCTCCTTTATTTTTTAAATGCAACAATGTATTTTTTCTGTCAATTAAAACTGTCAAATATTTATTTATTTATTTATTTAATAATCTTATTACTACTGCGATGAGTGGTCACTTTTAACCTTTTTTATTAATAGTAAACTTAAATTAAAAAATAATTAAATAAATAAGAACCTGAAATAGGAGTGTTTCTTCAGAAGGACATTTTAAGACGAAAAAGTGTTTTATAATTTAAAGTTGTAAACTTTTTTTTATTAGGTTGTAACTTGTTGTATCTACAAAACATTTATTCAAAATGTTACTTAAGAGGATATCTTATGTTAATTCAAATAAAACTTATAACAAAAATGGAATTATGACTCGAAGCATAAATTATACCACCAAGCTCTAGTTTAGTTTAAAGTGAAAAAAAATAATAACCATGCTTTTATTAAAAAAAATCACATTTTTATTTTCAAAATATTATTTAAATTAATTAAAAATACGTATCATTCACGTTCAATTGTTAAAAGATAATGTCACCAGGATATTATCGATTAAATTCTTGAAAAAAAAAAGAATGAGACCAGCCTTTGAACGTAGAACTATCTCCGATTTAAACAGTTAAAACATACAAAAACATCTCATAATTTCACCCCAAAAAGTAAAATCATAATTATGGTGGTTTAAGAAATTTAATTTCACTCAAATCATTCCTAGCGCTCTTTAAATCAAATGAAAAATCTACAATATTTGACAATATATTTTGAAGTATATTATCGACTATTTTGGTTTACTTAGAAGTCTTACATGAGCAATGGTAGGTGTTAATTTTTTGTTACCAAATTTTGAAGTGGACATGACTTCAAATGCAGTGGTCCCAGGTATACAAATGTATGCTATTTTTTTTACTCCAACAACTAATTTGTGATTGATTTCAGTGCTAGGGAGAATCAAAGGCTATAAGATGGAGAAATAACAGTTTGATGAGTGGGAATATTTTGAATATGGGGCCACACTGTACCAGAGGACGGTTCCATAACCTGCATTGTGTTAGGCCACCAACCACCATGCACCACCACTGCCATTCACTCTTACCTAATTTTTCTCTCACTTCCTATCTAATGCACCCAAGACAACCACTGGTCCACTTCCAAACTTCACTAAACTATTCCAATTTTTTCACAAATACCAATGTAACTCCACTCACCAAAACCACCCATGTATAATACTCAACATTTGGAGATAAGATTAACAGATCATTAGGGCAACTAAATCCAACAATGATGAATTGGAATTAGGAGTAATTGCAATGTTTAGTTAATCTTCTTAATCCCACTATCTATTTTTAAATTGGTTCTCACCTCTGGTGAATGCTAAGTCAATGTGGTGATTGTTAATTTAAATGGGCTGGTCCCTAATGACTCCAAAATTTTTAATCTGAGTATCAGAAGTTGCCTGCCATTAGGTTAAAAGTAAAACCTAAAACTGGAGCACACCGGTGCCTTACAATATGCTTGTCAGATACTGTCTTTGCCTGATGACAATGGACAAAGGTTCAAAATAAGAGTTGACAAAGATAATGCGCAACAAGTACACATATTTGCATGTGCAAAATGGTTCTATGCACCCCTATTATCAACTCTTCAATTTTACACGTGAGAGCACGTTGATCATTGGAGATGTTGACAGAAAATGTCTACAACTTCATTAAGAACAATTTTAAAAATAAAGACAGCCCAGGGAATATGGAAGGCAGAAAAAAAATTGTCATCTGTATGCCCTTTATTATTCTCCTATTTCTTTGTTGGAGAAATTACACTTAATATATATTTTTTTTTATTTTAAAATTGACATTCAATTACTCTATGTTTTAAATAAAATGGCATTCACTTCTTAGTCTTAACTTTTAAACAAACATTCATATTTGTCTATGTTTTTATTCTTTCTCGTGTGCTCTTCTTTTGTTTATATTTGGATATTGTAAGACTAATCATTGTTCCATGATCCATCATCTCATAGCCCTTTTATTTGGTTGCAAACTGGAGCCGTCATATACTTGTTGCATCCTTCTGGCAAAGAAGCAATCAATTCATTAACTAACTCCAATAATATAATGGTTGATGGAGTGGAAAATAACCACCTAAACCTAATAACCTCAAAAAGCTATAGCTATATATGGTACTGAAAAAACTATGTGCATATGGTACTGATACGGTTTCTTTTGTTGATCTCTGTCACATTAGCGACACGCACAGAACACAAGGAAATAAATAAGAAAAACCTGAAGTACTGAGATTGGCATGGCATGGCATGGCTAGAAAGAAGAGCTAAGCAAGCTATGTTGTGTGTTTTTTACAGCTTGCACGAGTATTGAATTGGGTTATGTGAATCGATGATCTGTATTGTACCATGGCAGGATTAAAATAAAAACAAGAATAATCCATGTGTTTTAGTTTTACTAATATTATGTTCAGCATCTGGACAGCCTAGGTACGTACAAATTCAGATACCCTGTTTCTTCACTTTCTTCGTGTCTTAGATTCTTTCAGAAACTGCTTGTACCTTCTACCGTACGCGTTGTAGTTGTAGAATACTGCCTTGCTTTTCTCTCCAATTACTCTATTATTATTCATATATATTATTGGGGTAGTGATATATCCACATTCAAAATCACTTTATAATTATAATTTTTTAATCGAAAATAAATTATTAGGATACTTTTTTTTTCTTCATAACCCATTATTATGTACATTTACTATTAAAAAATTGTTTCTTACTAATTGTTAAGTGATGTCGAGTTGCGAGTGGGAAACTACTTGACTCTCAGAGAGAGACAATTTTTAAATAGTAATAAAAATGCATGACTATAGACTGTGAGTGGAGAGAAAGTATTGTAATTATTTTTCAATTAAAAAAAATTATTAATTTTGGATGTCAACGTATTAGTATCGTATTATTGTAAAGAAAGAGAAATGATATGGCAAAAATTCCTAATTAAAAAAATTGACGGAGTTCGTAAGTGAATTAGAATATCACACTGTTTAAATTTAAGTTTATTGAATAATATATAAGTGAAAATGAATCAGTAATGAAACTTTGGGTAGAAACATAGTTTTTATGAAATAATTTTATCGCGAAACGTCAGGTGGATGAAAAAAATAGTTTTCCAAGAATTTAAGTTTTCTGTAAAACATTTTCATGAAGAAATGTGAGAAAATAACTACTATGTAAATATAAAAAAAAATTTAGGTCCCTAGGTAAATAAATGCGATGGGAATATGAGCATTATGTTATGCATAAACATTTTGAATTGCCTAAAAGAAATTCAATTAATCATATATGTGTGAATAATAGCACAAATAAAGAAATGTGGATGATAACGAATTTAAGAACAGTTTGGGGTAACACCTAACATCATAATAGTGGCAAGTATACAGAGCTATCTTGCATGCTTGCGTGCTTGCTCCTTCTCAACAAAAGGGCGTTGTATGGGCCAGGAGTTTTACTAATGTTATTATGGACTAGGTTTGGCGTACAAGTTTTTGTTTTGTTTCTTTTTTCTTATTTAGAATATACAATTTTTTATTCTTGGTTTGATTTCCTGTCTTCATACTATTATATTTTTTATATGTGTTTTTTAATTAAATGAGCATTAATGAATTGATATTGAAATTATGAGATCGCGACTGGAAATTTAACCATAATTTTGGATACAAGAGCAACAACTAAACTAGATTTTCTTGTTTTGAATTTGTCAATAAAAGTCTTAAATAATACACAATCCTTCAATATTAATTATAAAAATATAGAGACTAAAAATATTATTATTACAACATTTAAAAACTAAACAATTCTTTATCCTTATATTTATATTTAAAATGACAAAAGATTTTATATCAATTAGAAATAAGATTAATTTTTAATATATAAAGAGTAGTTGTTATTTTATAAAGTGGTTTTATAAGTTTGAATTAACTTGCAATTCTTCATCTAATATTAAAGTCTATCATAACAGGATTTGTTGGATTTATTATACAAGTTATCAGACAATTTACAAATATTTAATTTCACACATGAAATGTTTATATCTTGATATAAAAAAATAATAAATAATCATTATTTTATAAATTAATTTTATAATATTAAGTTAGACTTAACGTTTACTTAATGAAATAAAAATATAAATAAAATGATAAATACTAAAATTTTAGTAAACTAGATTATGTATACCTCCTTCACCTTGAATCTAAAAGTATAGAAAAATAAAAAAAAAATATTATATATTTAATTGTGACTTATATATTTTTCACTTTTATAGATTTATTATGTGAAACTGATTAAAATTTTCACCTAAACATACTATTATTTTATTTTTAAAAATCCTGTGAAAAATAAGATGGAGCTTTAGTGGTATTGTTGCCTGCCCTTTTATTTTCTTATGCATCATGGTATGCCTCGATAGATTTTATATGGTGGGGAGCTTTTATTTACAAAATGACCAGCTTCTATCTCTTCCTCTACATTTCTCTTAAAATAAAATTACAATGTAAATCAATATGTCAAGTCAAACAATAATGTATATATTTTTCCTAAATTGTAAATCAATACTTCAAGTCAAACAATGTAAATCAATATGTCAAGTCAAACAATAATGTATATATTTTTCTTAATAAATTGCCTTGTTAGATAAATTTATATTATTTGATTTGAGAGAATAACAAAGATGATATAAGTTGCATAAGCTTTACAAAAATAACTTATATAGTTAAGGATCTCATGTTAATTAGATATGAGACTTTTTAATAGTTTATAAGTGAGTGTAATTATTATTTTATCAAACCGATTTGTAAGGATATATTTTTGAAAATATAACACTTATATTTTATTTATACTTTTTTTTTTTAATCTTCACGTTTGAAAAAAAATAATAGTCCCTTTATAAGCTCTCAAATCCAAAACATTTTTAAATTTGAAGGATTAAAAGTAAAAATTAACTAAAATAAAAATATATGGCAAATTTGTAGACAGAAAAGCATATTAAAAAAAATGGCTGTTCCTCGTAGTATAAAGTTAAAAATGAAAAAAGAAAAATAAAAGAGAGGGATGGAAAATTGAATTATTGGGCCAGTGATATGTCTGAGTGGTTTTATCTACTTTTAAAACATGAATGAGAAAAAAAAGAAAGAGCCATAACAATTGAATTATTGGGCCATATTGTTACGGATGTGGGCCAGAGCCCATTATTGAGTATTTTGAAATTTGAGACTCCGTAAAAAGGGTAAAAGTACCATCCAGAGAGAAATCCAAATCAGTGGTTCACAAAAGGAAGACAACTTGCTTGGAGAAATAGATGTTATTTTAAAAGAAATTTATAATTAAATGATTTCATTTTATACAGAACCATCATTTGATATATCGATAAAATGTATGAAAATTAAAATATATGATTTTAAAATATTCGATAAAAAATGTCCATAATAAAACCTAATAGTTAAATTGATAAAATGTAAAATTAAGTATATGTATAGAAATATGTTAAAAACACTTTGTTGGAATATTTCATTTTAATTTATATAAAGATATCACACAAAGTACACATGAGAACTCCGTTACAAGAATAAATTTTTCTAAAAAGTGGTGTTTGGATAATTTAATTTGTGGGGTTTTGACATTAACAAGATCCTAACAAAGTTAAGAACTTAAAGTATCTGTGCAGAAGAGCAGAAGTAGCAGCGAAAGTAAGAGCGGGACAATGACTAAGGTGGGAAAATTTAGGTAAGACATGCGGTTTACGAAGATAGAAAAATTGGTGAAGAAATCATATAAAGAGAAAAGTTTGTGATAAGAAACAAATAAATTTTTAATAAATGGGTTGATGAATACATATCGAAAGACATATATAATAGGATGTTCAGCAAACAAGAAATAAATACAATTAGAAAACGGAAAATGATTACAAAATTGAGCGAAAATTTGGTTAGAAAAAAAATTGGTTTGATTAAAAGGTTAAATAGATATACAAAGTCCTGCAATTTATATTACATGTAAGAACATATTAAATAATGAAAGATAATTAGATATAAAAAGGAAACATATTAGACATAAAAAGTTAAATTTATATACATTTTCATATCGTGACCGGAAAACACAACAAAAATTGAGTTGAATGTAAATAATTTATTTTATAAGTGATTTTGGAAGATAAAATGTCTCTTTTAAACCTTAAGTTAAGTTTAGTTTATCTTGAATTGAGTGAAACTAGACTTATTTTGGATATAATTAAGTTGAATTTTAATCAACTGGACTTAAACTTAAATCAATATGAGTTAGGTTAGGTTTAAGTCAGGTTGAGTCCAATTAAACTTATATCAGATTAAGTTAAGTTAGATTTATATTGAACAAAGTTTTGTAAGGTGGAGCCCACATCATGCCAAGTAGAGTTACACTCACATGAGACTGTATAGAGTTGGGTTTATATAAGTGTGAGAAGAGTCAGCCCATGTCAGATTTAATTAAGTAAAATATAAGTCGAATCAGACTCACATCACATCTAGCCGAATTGAATTAGACCCACCTCACATTGATTCGAGTTAAACACACTCTGGATTGATTTAATTCTGATCCACATTAGACCGAGTTTAGTGGAATATACTTTGTATAAAGTAGAGAGTCAAATTCAATTCACACTATGTTAGATCAAGTTAAGACACCATGAATCAAAGTCAACCTACATTAATTCTATATTAATTATGTTGGATTAAACTTAATCTAAATTAAGTCAATCTACCTTGTCTAATAAAGTTGGATTTACAATAAATAAAATTTAATTAAAAATTAATTTATAATTAATAAAAAGGATTTATTAATCAATTTACAATTTTAAATATATTTAAGACTCATAAATTTAAAAAGATATTTAAAAGTTAATATCTTCTTGTATAGTTTCTTAAGCTCACTTAAGTTCTTAAATTCATTAATTTTATATGGAAGATATAAGAGTTAAAACTTTTTTATCGCACTTGTTTAGTCACCCAAATAAAGGGAATTATACACGTAAGCATCTTTTTAAGTGTGTTGTAACTTGAAGGAGACATCTATAATATTGTGACGAGGTGGGAGACGAGCGTAAGCATCTTTTTAAGTGTGTTGTAACTTGAAGGAGACATCTATAATATTGTGACGAGGTGGGAGACGAGCCTCTTACTATTATGATTCAGACGTGCCTTAAAAACTAGAAAAAAAAAATGGTACTAATTGTTTGTGGAATTAAAATGATAATTTGTGATGATGAAAAACAACAACTTTTGTGTTTTGTTTTCCTTTCACGAAAAGAAAAGCTGACTATAAAAAAACAGAGTTATTAGCTCTCTCTGCCAACTATCGACACCATGATGAGTTCAACTCTATGGAACATCAGACTCAACACAAGCAGAGGTGCAAATTTTGAAAGCATTTCCAATTTTTAGTATAAGATTCGCTTGAGATAACTTATTTTAAAAATAAAAAGGAAATTGAAATTAATTTATACATAACCGTGACTTTAACTTATTAAAAAACCATTTATACATAACCGTGATAAGTATGTTTCTTTATTCTTTAATTTTAAGTTGCAAATAATTTTCAATTGTTTAAGTTTTTCAATTTTTTTTATTTGCAATGATATAAAATTCATTTTATTTAGAAAGGATAAATTCTCAAATTTTCTAATAATATTAAAATTGTTTTCATGTTCAAAAATTCTCTCAAAATTAAGAAAACTCTTCTTGTTTTCCATAAAACTAATAATCACTACATATCTTAAATAGAAATAACAATAAAGAAAATAAGAGGGAGTTTAAATTATAGGCAGAAATTATAAATGAACTCTGACAAGAATGTAAGAAGTGCAAGCTTAGTTGAAGAAGAGTAGCCATAAAATAAGATGCCTCAAGTGTTAATTTGGTATTAAAATGTTGACAGAAGCGAAGTACTGTGAATCAGCCATGATAATAAGAAAAAATAAATGTTATTTTTTATGAGATTAATGAAATTAGAGTGTTTGAAACATATATGTAGCAGTAATACATGTTGTTAGTTGGTTTGATTTTTTGAAGGTGTGTTGAGCATGTGAATGGACCAACCAAATAGCGAATGGAAGGAAAAGGAAAAGAAAAAAGAAAAAAAGAAAATGGTGATATCTCTTTCAGGTATTAATGGCTCTGTGGCTGTTAGCGTGTCTTTTTTTATCCCACTCCGACCTCACACGTCTCGTTTGCACCGCCATTTATTAAACCCTGCGCTTCTCTCTCTTCCTGCGATGCGCTAAAGGACAAGATCAAAAACAGGCGCAACACACAATAGCATTAGGAGTTAGCAGTGGCAGTGTGATTAGTGATTAGCTCAACAACAATACAATAAGAACACAAACAACATTGGATGGCAGCGACAACTACAACAACTTTCCTCAAACTTCAAAACCAGCCCACCAAGCCCAAACGACGCAAGTATCGAGAAACAACAATCTCCGCTGCGGCTTCTCCAAACAACACCCAAACACCCCCTCAGCGTCGCACTCCTCAATCCGCTATATGCTCCCAACCTCAACCCGAGCCACAACCCGAACCTCCTGCATTGCCCGAATCTCCCTCCACCCACAGGATCCACTTCTCCCCGGGGCGCTACTCCCCGATAATGGACTTCACCCACTCCTCCCCCACCGCCAACGGCCACCACCCGTCCCAGGCCCAGGCCCAGGCCCAAGACTTCCCTTCCAGTTTCTCCAAGTTTAACTCCGCGCTCACCGCGGGCCTTTTGAACCCAATGTCCCCGCCGCCCGACAAGACCCGATCCAGCCCCACGCTCTTCGAAATGATGGCCAGCGAGCCCGATGTCCACCACAGGCCCACCACCCACATCACTCCCACCGCAGTCAGCGCCGCCGCAGCTGCGTCCTCGCTCCACAAACCCCAAATTCTCGATCGCCACGCCCTCATGATGCAGCGGATTTCGGACCTGTTAGGGTCCCGCAGCCCCGGGAACCAGTTCAACGATGCCGTTTCCAGCGACATCAAGCTCACGCTCAGCTCGAAAGACGGAATCAGTGTCTCCATGAACGTGCATCGCCAAATCCTCGTCGCGCATAGTAGATTCTTCTCGGTGAAGCTCTCCGATCGCTGGACCAAGCAGCAGCAGCAGCGCTCGCCGGTTCCCTATGAAGTTGAAATCGCCGATTGCGACGATGTGGAGGTTTACATCGAGACCTTGAGGTTGATGTATTGTAAGGATCTTAGGAAGAAGCTCATGAGGGAGGATGTCTCCAGAGTTCTCGGTATCTTAAAGGTAACGCCGTTTTTGGGGGTTTTGTTATTTTCTTCAGACATATATTTTGCTGCATTGTTAGGATCACGCCATCTGAAATTTGTTCTTAAAAGTGTGTCTTGGTGGTTAGTGCGTTAGGGCAAGTGTTCTATCAGAACTACTTTTAATCTCAATTTGTAAACAATATGGATTGATTTTTTGGAATGGAATAGTTTGGTGGTTGTTCTGGTTTATTGGATAGGGGATGATAATTAAATGAAGGTGTGGGGTTAGGTTTAGGTATTAGGAAAAGTTTGAATTTCGGATGTGAACAGTTAGAGGATGGAACTTTTGTTGTTTAGGCTATGGGTTTGGCTATTTATTACGCCAGTGCATTCCTTTTCTCGTCCCTTGATACTTTGTGCGTGTTTAGAATTTGCTTGTTTAGGGTTTTGTGGGACTGAACCAGTTGTTGGTTTTTTTGTGGTTTTTTTCTTAGGTTTCAGCTGCCATTGGGTTTGATGCTGGGGTTTTGTCTTGTTTGGAGTACTTGGAAGCGGCACCTTGGGCCGAGGATGAGGAAGAGAAGGTGGCATCGCTCCTTTCTGAGCTTCGTCTTGAAGCGGTTGGCGCAGGGGAGGTTTTGAAGAGGGTTTCAACTGATGTTGCTGCCAATGGAAATGAAGAGGGGACTGATAATGAGGAGGTTCTTCTTAAGCTTATTCGTGTGGTTCTTGAAGGCAAGGATGAGAAGGCCAGGCGTGAGATGAAAGGGTTAGTGTCGAAGATGCTGCATGAAAATTCTTCTCAGAATGATCTTCGGAAGGAGTCGTTGTACTTAGCATGTGATGATTGTCTGCAGTTACTTCGTCACCATTTTTTGCAGGCTGCGGGTTCGGACTTGCAGGATGTGAGTCAAATTGCAAGACAAGCAGACAATTTGCATTGGATTTTGGATATTTTAGTTGACAGACAAATTGCTGAGGATTTCCTGAAGACATGGGCCTCTCAAGCAGATTTAGCTGAAGCTCATTCTAAAGTGCCAGCAGTTCACAGGTTTGAGGTTAGCAGAGTTACAGCAAGGTTGTTTGTTGGGATTGGGAAAGGACAGTTGTTGGCTTCTAAAGATGTTCGGTGTTTGCTTCTAAAAACATGGCTGGTGCCCTTTTATGATGACTTTGGTTGGATGAGGAGGGCATCCAAGGGGCTTGATAGGCACCTAATTGAGGATGGTCTTAGTAACACGATTCTTACTCTGCCACTCTCCTGGCAACAGGATATTTTGCTTGCTTGGTTTGATCGTTTCTTGAATTCCGGTGAAGATTGCCCAAATATTCAAAGAGGGTTTGAAGTTTGGTGGAGAAGGGCTTTCTGGAAGAGGAATGGAGAGCAAGAACGTACACGGCAATTACGAATTACAACTACATCAGTTGAGAACCCTTGAAGACAGATTGTTCCACTATGGAAGAATTGGCAGTAAATTATTGGGTACGTCACCTTTTGTGCTTCTTGTGATCATGTCTATTTGATTCATCTACGACCTGCAAATTCAATGGTGTGAAATATGTAGTTAGACTTGATGCCTCAATGCTCTGGCTAGAAGTTAGCACTGTTTATCTTCGCCTCCTATTTTGTTGGAAATAACCAAAGAGAAATGGGCGTGTAATTTGAGTGGGTAGTTGGAACCTCTTTCCTTTTCTCACTTCATATCTGCTGTATGGTTTACACTTAGGTCATCAGTAATTTTGCTCTTGTCTATAGAATGGATGACATGCCCAAAGAAGGAACTGACAAAAGTGTACCTAAGACAAAATTAGTCTGCTATTTTATCAATGACAGAGCTCCAACTTCCTCGTATGCATGTAGTGTAGTGGCAAGACATGCCTAGCTTCGTTTGAATATTTAATTTCTTAGGTTCCAAAATAGTATTTCTGATAAAAAAAATTGATTTGTCCGAGTGAAGTATAAAATAAGTTCATATGGTTGACTAAACATTAGATTTTCTTCTAAAAATAACTGGTGGCGGCAAGGGGTTATTGCATCTGTATGGTCATTTCTATTTTCTGATGCCTGGATGCTGTTTAAGTGTTGTTAACTTGTCAGTGAATATTTTTGAACACCATCTATCTTGTGGTGGCCGCACAGTAATAATTTAGATGCTTGACTTTTGGTATTTGAAGTCAATCTGCTTAAAAATTCTTATAAGCGCGGGATTCTTTTGTTTTATTTCTTGGTGTGAAGTTTATGAACGTGCTAGTCAATACTATCATCATCCCTTTTGGCTATGAAGATATCTTATTTGTTATATGCTGCATTTTTCTCTTATTCTGGTAACTTCATCTTAGTCAGTTAGTTGTCTGATTCGTTGGTCTTTATATCTACGGTCATATTTGTGCTTTGGATTGGCATATTCCTAAATTATTCAACTTCTGTTGGCATGCCGCATAAATTGATTCCTTAGAAAAAAGCATGTTTTCTTCAGGAAATATCTCGTAATTGCTCCCGAACATGAATAAAATATATTTTCCTGGAAAATAATTCAATCTTGGTGTTATTTTTCTTTCTGTAGTTTCATTGACGAGTATAAGTTTCTGATCGTTCAATGCAAGCTCCCTGGCAAGAGTTCAAGGTAGTTGAATGCTGTGAAAGAATGGTTGGCCTTCAATTTTCCAAGATCCTAAGATGAGCCAAATTTATCGAGTTCAGCAACTCGTGGCAGTTCATGGAAGGTTCAACACGAGGATAATTTCTTTTGTGGTAGAGAGCATCAAATAGCTTTGAATGCAAGAAAGATGTTGATGACGAGGATGGAGATATATACTTAAATATCTTTCTTGCAAATTAGGTTATGTTGATTATTGAATGGTATTGAGTCTTGAATATATTCAATCGGTTGTGTTATATATGGGAATAACTTCGATGGAGGTTAAACTTTTGGAATATAATTTGTTTCTTTACTGAGCGTTGTGAATTCTTTTTCTATTTCTTGCTTTTCAAAAAAGTTTTGAGAGATTCGAAGCCTTCACCGTTCTTGGGTTTTTGTATCTTGCTTGGATAAGGAACTTGGCTTGTGGGACATTTGGTATGTGGGATATTTAGTGTGTTAGCTTATTTATGAAACCCTGGTCAAATGGCTATGGAAATTAGCCATGGTACAGGCAATATAATCATCCATGCTTTTCGCCAAAAAGGAAAGAATCACCCTTTTCAATCAATCATGGAGAAGTGGAAAGAAAGCTTTTGCAAAGTTGGAGTTTCCATAATAATGGTCAAACGACCAAAAAACATGTATGCTCGATGGAGACATGATAATTGAACAAATAGGTTGACCCTCCAACTAGTTGTTATTTGCTAAGAAGTGGAAGAAGCCTCTGTCTGATTGGTTCTGTCAACAATGAAAGAAAAGGGAAAAGGGACAATATTAAAACTGTACGTCAAGTAAGAAAAGAGCTTGATCTGAAACATGACAATGTTGCCTCCATTTTTTTAATTCTTCAAACTGCTCTAAGCAAGCTGAGAAAAAACACCAGAATAACGACAATGTAATATTTCACTTTAAGTAAATGAAAAAAAAAAACCTTATTGATAATAAAAGTATGACTGATAAGTGTTTACATAATCATGTCTCACCAATTAAATCCTGGTAAAAAAACACATCGTTACCAAGTGCTGGTGTTTTGTCTGTTCTTGGCATATTTAATTCATGATGACTATAAATTGTCATTTGTCTTTACTTTCAAATTTCGTATTGAATAAAAAGTCTACATATGATAATAACATAAAAATATATATTCAAATCACTATTTAATTACAAACTGTGAAGTAAATTTATTGTGTTTTATAATAGTTTATTACCAACAACAATCTCTTAACAGTTTTATTAATTGATAAATCACACATAGAAACAGTCTTTTTTTAGTTAGTCAACATAATGCTTCGTAAGCCTACTTTTGTCTATCATTTATTTAAAAATGGCCATGTATATCTATTAACCTTTATCATATCCATCTAAAAAAATCTGATCTACCATATTTTGTAGTGTTAGATATTTTTAGTATTCTGCTTATATATGTTATAAGTTTTAACACGGTTCCTCACGAATCCTTTTCAAAATGAAGCTTACAGGTCTACTTTACTTATTAAATAAACCAAACAAGAGAAGTGATTTGGGTTCGGTGCTTTCTATTTTTCCTTCAATTATAGAATATATGAAAGCAAGACCTGTGACATTTAAAGTCCAAAATTTAAAGTTAGGCCCAACGAAAAAAATTAAAAATCAGTTGCAATTTAAGAAAGCTAGTTGCTCTTTAGAACAACTGTTGGTTCAACTCCAAAACAAATTTATATTGATAAATAAGTTAGAAACAGGTTAAAATAGCACACACATGAATGAATCATAATACAAAATACCGAGCCATTTTTTGACAAATAGGTTATTCAAGATAAAAAAGAAAGGCCCATTAAGACATTTCTTTTACAATTTTGGGAAGGGCTTATGGATAGGTTTTAATACTAATATGTGAAAGATTAAAAAGATAATAGAATTTAAATAAAAATAATAGAAATGCACATCTTTTATTGTCCTACATTTAATAAAATAACATATTTCTAATTTATACATAAAATTAAAAAAAAAACTTATATATCACAATTTTAGAGTGAAGAATTTTAAAAAGAAAATACATCATCCATGTAGTGTTGTTTCTGTAGGTTGATTATTGAAGTATTCTTTTAATTTGCAAGAATTTCAATTTAGATGCTAATTTTTTTTTTCATTGTTGAAATATTTGTTTTTGATGATAAATAGCATTGATTACATGTGCAACTACATGCGAATTGAATGAGTCTAAGGAAGAATTACCCCTTCCTATCTTGCTTCTCTGTCATTATTATCATTTGACACCAGCTAGATACTTTCTTTTTTGGACTTTACTGATTATTTTATTGTCAAATATTTCATTACAACAATTTTCATTAAATTATTTCTTATTTAAAACAAGTTAATTAAGTGACACACTTAAAATACAGAAAATTGACTGTATTTGGTTAATTAACGCGCGAGAACACAATAAAAATCGAAGACTGACGGTTGATTTGTTTTACTTCTTATTATTACTTTCATTTCCATCTCTTCTCGAACTTATTTATTTTATTACCCAACAAACTAATATAATATGAAAAATATGATGTTGTCTGAAGCAACCGTCCAACAAGAAAAAATAGCTTTCATGTTGCAATTTAATGCAGAAAAATAAGAAGAAAACGAGTTGATTGGAATAAAAATAAAGGGTAGCTTTCATTAAACTTGTCTTCTGCAAAAACATTTTAACACAATATTCCAGGGATAAGGCCAAAGGAAGTGGGTTCAACTTGGAAACTCATCTGCAAGTTAAACGAAGTATTTCTAAATACACATGAATGAAGCTTCTAAAAGTGTGACGAAACCCATTGGATTATAATATTTTATACGAATTAGTTCATGGATGTGTCAAATCTCTAAGTTTATGGATGGTCTCTGACAAAGATCCAACGAAAATATATCTGCTATGAATTAAGAATTATATAAACTAATTAAATAATTATCTTATGATATATTGAAAGTTTCACGTTACTTCTGGATTAATTTATAAACATTACTTTTTTAGTTTACAAAAGTATGCTCTTAAAATAGAAGGCATATTGTTTTTTCAAACAAGAAAGAATAATATTGGTGAAGCCTAGAAGTCATAATCATTGTCATGCGAATCGTTTAAAGGTTGTGAATTTCCTATTTTTTTATATTATATATATATATATATATATATATATATATATATATATATATATATATATATATATATATATATATATATTAAATTATACTTTTACTCTTTAAAATTTTATTTCAAGATTTTAACTCTTAAAATTTTCGTTCCGTCACTAATTAAGTTGTATATTAATTAATGACGGACAATAGACGAAATAAATAAATTTATGACAAATAAAATTAATTTTATGAAACTGCTACAATTGTTTATTAATTCTTGAACCGACAGTTGTAATAAGACAGAGGAAATGACATGTATAGGAAGAAAAAGACACATAACAAAATATGAGTAATATTATTTTTTCCTGCACAAAAATATCAATAACACAAAATGCATATCACAAAATCACTTCAACAAAATGTATTGGAGTATAGATCAATACACTATGGAAAGATTATCTAGGTATTCTGAATTGCAGTAAAATCGATGCCATATATATATATATATGCTTGTGAGTAGGGGGCAATTATAGGAAGAATGAGTTTTTCGAGTGGTATGATATACAATATTAAAAGAAACTAGCTAAGTAGAAAGAAAGTATTTATAATTTGTTGGAATGATAAAAACTATTATTACAGCTCTTCTTTTATTTTATTTATCCCTATTTAAGATCCCATCTAAAGTTTGAATGAAATCAAAATATTTTGAAAAAAATTTATATGAAATTGAAAATATAATTGCGTAAAAATTACATAGATAAATCGAGAGAATATATGCAAATCTAATGATGAGGAAATTTAGGCATTACAAAATTAGAAACATTTAAACTCGCTTTATTATAGAAATAAAATGGAGATTGGAAAAAGAACATATGGGTTGTGAAAAGATGTTTTTGATTCAAAATATAATTATAGGAGGAGTTTAGATAATAAAAATGAAAATAATTTTAAATCTTAGTAGTGAGAGATCTAAAGAAAGTATGTGAAATTAAACAAAACAAAAATTGATTTGAGAAAAATACATTTTAGAATAAAAGAAATCAAATTCGATCTAAGAAAGATATGACTTAATGAGACTCACCAGGTTAGACTAGGGGAGATGGGTAAATGAATGAGGGGTCTTGGAAATGAAATTTAGAACGACGAAGAAAATGTTTGAATCTGAGAAATCTCGGATGTATATCTTAATGCATGAAATGAGAAAGTGTATGCTAGATAATGGGAAGGAAGATGAATGGATTTGAAAGAATGGTGATACTAAGACGCACACAGATGTATGTAATAAGTGGTGATATATATCTGTAATAAGTGGTGATATATGTCATGTGTGAGAAGGGTGAGAATTCAATTTAACACTGGTGTATATTTGCAAGGAATATTTAGAAGTAATCAGATAAATGGGTTGGTATTGTTACAACATATCAGAATATACCAAAATAAACACCTTCATTGGTTCAGTTTAAACTAATAAGAGCAATATAATTTGGAGATGTATGTAGGTTGCTACTGTAAATAGTATTATTTTTAGGAGTAAAGTGAGAAATACTAAGGAAGTGTTTAATTTAATTCGAGTGAAGGCTTGGATTGGATCACAAATAAATATCTAAAGCGATATTCTCATACTCTGATTGGTGTTTTGTGTCTAGTATTGTGTATAAAATCATTAGGGGTATAGATCTTCTTGAACATATAAGTTTGAAAGCACTAAGATAATGTAGAAGAATATTAGAAGGCTGGGTAGTCGGGTGAGAATTGTGTTACGTTGTAGTCAGAGGGCTCCAAATAGCTTCATAATTACCTCATATAAAGTGTCTCAATATAAAAAAGCAGTAGTGAAGATCTTGTAGTCTTACTATCTAGTCTTATCACTTGCATAAGGAACTATTATTTTACCAATTACATAAGCTAAGTAGTTTTTAAAATTGTATAATATGGAGGCTTATTGAATGGTGCAATTGAGGATAATGTAGTAGACAAGTCAGTAAGGATTTGGAAATTATAAGTTTAGTCAACATAAAGAAGCAATATAATCTAGTCCTACTATGTTATAAATTAACTTTTTTTTTTTGGTTTAAGATGCAAGAGGTTTGACTTGGTGAGTGGAAAGTGAGAAATACTTATAACGTAGAAGGTAGAATTAGTTGAACATTTGTTTTGTAAGGTACATTACACTCACCAAGGACATGAGAGAAAGAAATCACTCTCTTTTAATTAGGTAGGTGAAGAATCTATGTCGATACCAAACACAAGCATCTCAAGACTCGAGATGTAGACTCCTATACTAAGTAAGTTGATTTAAAAGATAGTAAATTAGTTTTTAAATTATGTAATAGTTTGATTTATGTTATAAGGGAGAGATGTTGATTTAGTGACATATTATAACTATTTTATTTTCTTTACTTTTATTCTTTATATACGAGTTGTGACACTCTTATTGACTCATTTATATAAATTTGTTATTGTCAATTATAAAAACAAAATCATTTATTTTTTTTTAGGTAAACATATAAATAATAAAAATAAAGTTTTCTTAATGTGTAAAAATATTTAAATTTTATTGAATAAATTTATTTTAAAGTACTCACAATAGAAGAAAATAAAAAAAAATTCAAAATATTTTTAATTTACTTATATAGTAATGTTTGGAAAAGCTTTTTTTTTTATTTTATAAAAAGATTTATCTAGATATGTCTTTCAAAAAGTTCATAAAAATAATCTGAGTCCAATTAGTCAGCTGTTAGGTAGTGTAACTGAAGTAGTTAGGATTAATCATTCTATTACGATCTAGTATCCTCTTCTAGCTATCAGCTCTCTTTGGTAAATACTTATGTTATACCCTAACTGTATTAGTAATTGAATGGATTTTTTTTATCACAATACTTTTCTTTTCTCTCACCATGGTTCTCTCAATTCTCCCCTCTTAGTAATATTTATATGCACATAAAATGACATATTAGCGAGTGGTAATAAATGAGTCAAACCTTGGTTGGACTAATGAATGAATCTGATTGGAGTGCAGTAAATTCACGTTCTTAAACATGGGTTACAGTGGCAAAACTTGGAGGTTCTTGATGATTTAATTATGGGGACAGAAGAATGTAATTAATCTTATTGTGTAGGTTAATGATGGAAGGTAGGAGCATAGTTTGGGGATGTTGGTTTTTTTTTTAGTCTACCATGTCTCAATCCGAGACACAGTTGATATGGTGTAATTAATAAAAGCTGCATGATTTTTCTGTTTAGGGCTTGCATGCCTAGGTGCCCTAGAAGAGCAAAAGCAGTAACCCTAGCTGGGGGTGTAGGATTAGGATGGTCCTAAGTAGGAACCACAAATATACCTGTATGTACGACTCAAAAGAGGTTAGTATTTTTTATGTGCATAAAGGAATATGAAGATGGACCACCCTAGAATGGTTATAGCCTGGTTGTAAGGCATCTAGTTACAAGTTTCAAACCCTGTTAGAAAATGTTGCAGAAATGATGACTCTGAGTTCATCACACTTTCACTCACACAATCCCCCGCCATTTGTGGACTGCCCAATTGACCCTTCCTTCTCCCATAGCCACACACATCTTCTTGATCCCTTAATTACACTGTTCTGTTGTGCATGTACAGTGCTAGCTGCCTCAGCTAACCTTCCCCATATAGTAGCCACTCTATGGAGTAAACACTCTCCTACTATCATATATAACAAGTTTATTTACTTTTTTATAAAAATCTCTTATCAGATTAAACATGTGATTCAATTATAAGTAATTGAGTTGTGTCTCTTCTTTTAACTTATACATTTTTTTAAGCAAATATTGGAACACTTCTTTCAAAAATTGAAAATATATTTTTTACATACTTCTGGTAGTGTTATATATATACATGTGTGTGTGGGTGAAAGTGTATTAGGTAGTCCTCAAAGTACCATTTATTTATGGTAGCAATAGATTTTTATAGCACATGATCAAATATTATTAGTTTTTTAATTTTAGTTTTAAAATTTTAAATACGCATGATTTAAAATTGATCAGATTTGTAAAATCAATGGTAGTCCAGAATCATCAAATAGTTATTGTTATGTATTATATTCGAATACTCATTTAAAAATTAAGCAAAATTGTTATTGATTCACTCTTAATATATGATTTAAATACAATCCTCAATGAGAATTATTTATTTATTGATTCATTTTACCAATACTCAAAAGATTGTACTAGCTAACAGAATCTCATGTATGAGAATATTTTCTGTCCAATAGATTGAGATACTCCTGAGAGGAAAAAGTAGAAATATTATTTTTTTCCTTACACTTTTTTTTTCATTAAAAGAGGGTAAATATTTCTTCCCTTTTGTGTCTCTTGAACGGAAGACAAATCCATTAATCACATATAAATCTCTTGAAAGTATAGTAGTTATTCGAAGACGGATAGACAAAACAAGAGTTAAAAAGTTAAGTTATATGCTATTTAAAATATAAAGATAAATAAAAGCATGTAAATAAAAATATTTATTTTAAATTGAAAGGTGCTCATAATAAATAGTTAAATATTTTCAAGTTGGTGAGCAAGGATGGACTTGCACCTATTTTATTTCCTTTGATTTTATCTTTTCTAGGAGAAACCAAAATGTATTATCATTTAGTCCTATATTATGGGTTGTTTAGTCTAGTTTTAACATTATTTTTAAACATTAGTTAAATATATTTGTATCTGTACCTTCCTAAGTTTTAAGATAGTTTTAGTATCTACAAATTGGGGATTGGATTTGTTCCAATCCGAGCGTCATTAAAAGCCTTATGATTCCTATAACACCGATCTAGCAAGGATGGTTATAGAACTATGGAAAACTATATCTGGTATATTAATTAACAACCAATTAATTTTTCGGTAAAATAAAAAATTATATGACAAATGGTCTGTGTTTATAAAAAGATATGGTATTTTTCTTTTTCAATTATAAAGCTATAGTTGTAAAATCGCTTGAGGGTTAATATATCAACAATTTGTACTTTTTACCCACACTTTTAAGATACTTTATTTGAACATAATTGGTGTTTCGTAAGATAGGAAGATAATAAGATTAAGTTGAATTTAACTATACTAAAATTCATATTTATTTTTATTTTTATTATGGTTAGATATGAAATTTGTGTTTCATTCTCATCCTCACCCACCAACGATTATATCCGTATCCATATTAATAATTGTCCTCACATAATTTCAACTCTTATAATTATATAATTTTCTTAAAAAATAAAAATCATAACATAAAATATAATATTATTAAAGATTCAATATAAAAAATACACACACTTTTTTTTTTCACTGTGAAGCTTTAAGGAAAAATTATAATTATATAAATAAAAATAGAGTGTTAAATTGCGTAATATTATATAATTATGAAAAAAATTAAATAAGTACACATAATTTAAAATTTATGATAACTATAATTTTTTAATTTTTGTAATTATTAAAAGAAAAAATACTTTAAAGATTTGAATGGACTTGACGGATATTAAATTAGTTAAATTATTAAGAGATAATGTAAAATTGTATAATTTTTCAAATAGAATGATTTAAGAATCAAAGAAAATAATTAAAGTTACCTAATAATCGATAGTCGTACATTCTCACATAATAACAAATAAAAAATAAATATAAATATTTAAAATGAATAAAAATGATCAAACATACATTATATAAACAATTTAATTCAAGATTTAAATTTCATAAACTGTAATATCTTATTTTGAAAGAGATCAGAAGAAAAATTATAGTTAAGATTATGTAAGTGAGAGAAACTATCATGAGGATTTAAGTGAAATTGATGTTAAAATATGAGTTTATTTGTTATGGTTATGGTTTAAGAGAGATGTGGTGATTCCACACACTTGTGTGCACAACAATTATGCAGTTCCCTCTACCACTTTGTTAACATTAACAAACAGAGTATATTCTTGATCATAAGTATATGACCACAAATATATAATTGAAACTTTAAAAAATAAATAATATTAACATTGCGGAGGACCCATGATAAGATATGTTAACAAATAAATATGATCTCGTATCTATAAATAAGTAAGTAGTATAATAAATACATGATGAATGTTCCGATTAAATATTCCCGAAGTATTTTGTCTTGATTTTGTTATCTTTAGGTTTAGAATAATAATAAAGAAATTGAAGAGTAAATATTCTTACTTATAATTTTTGATAAAAATAATTATTAAGTCCTTAATTAGTAGTTGTTGGTGTATGATTAAAAAAATGAATGAATTAATATTTGATGTGGTTGGAGGGGATGAAAGCATGCGCAGAGAAGTGAGAGAGAAAGTGTGTGATGTCATGGTTGGGTTGGAAGAAGAGAAATTTGGCAAGCGGCGGAGAAAGCTGCCCCAACCCAACCTTCAACACACAAAACAGAAAAAAAGGACCACAAACACCAACCAACCACCTTTTTTTATCACACTCTCTTTTCTTTTCATTCTCAACTTACAATTCTCTCCAAAAAAATAATAACATTTTTTATTTTAATAATGTTTCTGTTTATTTTTTTACGTGTTATATGATTTCCAATTATCACCCTTCTTTTTCAGTAATGTTACAATTCCTTTACTTATTCTCACCTTGTCTTATTATCTTATTAAGAAAGGAAGTATGGACAAACATATAAATACTGTTAATATTTAATTAAAATCTGTACTACTAATGCTAGATATTAAAAAAAGTCCAAAAACAACTGATAATTCGTTATCTTTTATAGAAAATATCGCTATGGAACATTGATGTTCTAGTTAGACTAACATCTCAAGTTTATCAATGTGTCACGAAATAAATATCATAAAGGATAAGAAAAATGCAAACATATAAGAGACCAAACCAAATTCATGAAAATAAATAACATTTTTAGGAAACTAATCTTCTAAGAGGCTAAATCTGTTTCAAGAGAAAAATTAAATTAGTTAGAGGAGGCAAAATATTAAAGAAAAGTAAAATCTTATTTATAATTCCAAAATTAGCTAATTACTATTTTTTAAGAAAAGTAAAATCTTATTTATAACTACTCATTTTTTCCATAAATGTGTCAGACTTTAAAACCTATCTTTATCTATATTTGAGTGCACTTTAATTCTATACTTCTCAAACTCAAAAAAACAAAAAAGACTATTAGAAAAAGTAAAAATAACCATCATAAAATTGCTATTTTTATTTAAAACAAAAATACTATATATATATATATGTACTTACTGAAGAATTATAATTATCCAAATCAAATTTAATATAAAGTGAATGGTCTCAGAACCGTAAGCTCGTAAATTATAAAATAATGTTTTTGCAAAGTGTCGCCAATAATAAAGCTCCAATTTGATTTAAATCATCGTATGTAAGAATCTTGCACTAACTATCACTAATTTATCAACTATAGCTTAAATTAAAAATTTGAATAAAGTTAACTTCTCTTATTTTAGGTTTGTTATGCTTTAAGGTATATAAGTTTTTGAAAAGGGAGATGAATTAAGAGCACCCAAGAAACTTCCAACTCACTTTCAAAAGGCTAACCTAATTATCAAAACTTCTATAATTAAACCTAAAATCCAAAAAGTCCTTTTTTCCCCCAAGAAATCCATCATGCATGCCTCAAAAGAGAAGATATGAAAAGTTAAGAGAATTTGGAGGAAATATCTTATACAAAAAAAGCTCACAATTGATAACCAATACTCCATTTGTACTATCTCAAAAGTTGAATTCTATAGAGGAAAAGAGAAGAAGTGAGTGAGAAAATTGAGAAAGTGAGGTTGAAGGTGAAGAAAGATTGAATGTTCTACTTTTGAAGAAGCCAAAAAATAATGTTCCCAAATTACTCTTTCTTTCTAAGCTCACACATCTAATATTGTTTTCACCCTCCAACTGAAAAAAACACATCTAACTCACTAACAAAATTAAAACTAACCTACATACCTTACATACATTAAACATACAATTAATTCAATTAAAGATTGAGCGTAAACAAACTTTAAGTATCACTTTTAAATTAATGCATACCCTTATTTATTAAAGCACATACAAAAACAATTTTTTTTTCGCATCAAACCTAAAATAATAGTGTTGGATAGATTTTATCACGACGCTCCAAATTATATATTTCTTCCATTGAAATTTCTTTAATTCATGAAAAACTATGTTTAACTTTAAATTTAATTTCTTTTGAAACATAAAAGCTAATATTTTGTTTTTTCAGAGAGGAAAAATATTTTTCTTCGAGTCAAGAAAAATATTATATTTTACTTCAGTAATGTTTACACAAATAAAGTTAGTACTTTCAAATATATAAGAATGATTTTCACTAAACTTTCTGAAATAAAATTCAATGTTGAAAATTGTTAAGCGTAAATTATTTTACTCAAACTCTTTCTTTATTTCTCTAAACAAGATTAAATTAAATTTATTTTTGTAAATTTATATACAAATATATACTGCTAAGGGCGTTCTCGGATTACAATAATTTGTCTACAATTAATTTCAATTTCACATTGAAAGTCAAAACAACAAATAACTTTTTTGTCTATTTTCAAAATTTTTGAATGCAACTTTAGGAATATGAATGGATTTACAGGAACATTAATACCATACATAACATACAGCGTGATTATATCTGGTTGCCTTCATTAACGTTGTTGAAATGGAAATCAACTAAGAATATTTGGAAATCAACCAAGAATTTTTTCTTTGCCACAAAAATTTATAACATTGATTTGATGCAAAACAAGGTTGTGTTTGGACGTGCTTTTGATTGAAAACGACGAAACGCAAAACCAGAGCTGGCCAACAACGATCTCTTGCCAACATGAAAGTATTGAATGGACAAACACTCCCTTATAGCTGGTAAGACACAATTTTAATTGTGCTTTACATAATTATTTGTTCGAATTGCCTTGAATTGGATGAAGGGAATTAGTAGTAGTAGTGATAATGTTCACTAAACTTTTGATGCAATTAAGAAAAACGGGGTTTTTAAATGTGAATAATCATGATCATGATTGATTGATAATTGTACTTAGGTAGCATTAATTGACATTTATGGCTACTGCTTGCGAAAGTTGATGCGCGTGGAAGGGCATGTTTGGATGAAGAATAATAAAGATAAAGGATGCGGTCCCTCCCATGCAAAATGGAGAGAGAAGAATGGGTGGAGTACTTTAATTCACCAATTAATTTAAGATTTAGATGGGAAAAGATAGGATCACCTCATCTTAACATACCATCCAAACAATGCAGCTGGGAACATTAGTGGCTTTGTTAGCTATGCTTATAAATTCTGCTTTTGGTAATGAATATACTATTTATTTATCAAACTTTGTCTTCAATATGAATAATTATCAATGAAAAGTTGCTGATACTGGTATGGATGTTATATTATTTAAATTTACACTCGCATAATGTATTTATTATTCTTTTATCATTAGAACTTAAATTTTTTTAATTACGTTTTTAAATAAGTTCACAGTTTTATCAGTAACTTTTTTATAAATAAAAATTACTATTATTTTGAAGATGTTCTTCATTTAAATTATGTATTTTGCTTCTAATTAAAAAAGTTATTAAATTTTGACATTTAATTTAATATTCATGTGTTTTTCAATCTGTTTAAGTAAATGAGAGATTGTATTTGAATTAATTAAAGGGAACTTTATTAAATATTTAACGTGTAAAAAATACGAGAATATAAATTTGAACATGGATATTTTCTTAAAATAATAAGTATAAAATTAAATGGATTTTCCTATATGGATTTTGCCCTAATGCTATCGATAATCTTTTTTATCTGATAATAACTATTACTGATTTCTTTTTGAATAAACATAAATAGTTTTTTATTTTAAATAAAATTGAACTGGCATTAAAGTCCTTCTCTGGAAAACAAACCAACATATCTCTGTATCTGTTTCTTTCGTCGTTTGATTCCCTTCATCATTTCCAACATCAACCGTGAAAAGCCACTATCTATTAAGGATTTTAACAAAGTGTGTCATATTAACAAGTATTAAATAGATATAAATTGAAGTATCAAATCCTAAAAAAAATAAAATGAACGTAATATATAATATTAATTTTTTAAGTAAATGAACATAACTTATTTTATCATAATACTATTTTTTTTTCGCAAATTCCAAATAAACTTTGAAATTAGAGATTTAAAGATGTCTAATCATTCCCTAATAATTAAAGTTAAGTGAAAGCATTATATTCTAGAAATTTCAAAAAATAATTAAATGGTGGTCAACTTCATACAAACATAAAAAATACAAAATAATAATATAACTAAACAAAAACTTAGATTAAAACTAAAAAATTGCATGAGTTTGGATTTAACGACATCCAACCTTATAATTGGTGATTAGTGACTCATAACTATTTTAGGGAAGCAAAATCTTTTGAAAAGGTGAATCTGTGATAAAGTTTTTTAGTAAATGTTTTTAAGTTTCACTTTGAAAGTTTTAATATATTTTTTCACACTATACTTAGGTTGAGACATACTTTGTTTTGTCTATTATATAATATATAATTGTTTGATCTCAATTTGTACGTTTTACTTAAGTTAAAATAAAACACCACTTAAACTATATATTTTTATTTAACATAGTGTTCCGTCCTTTTTGTTTATTTAAATAGTAATAAGCTTCACTTAGGAAAGTTGTAAGTATTACTTAAGTAAGCTTTTATAATCATATAACGCTTTACCATTCTCGTCCTTAATCTCATCTCACCCCTAGCATCAAATCTAGCATAACATTTATGCTTTTTTTTTTAACATTATTAAGTATTTTAGCAAGTGTATCAAATTTACAAGTAGTGAATTTTTAATTTCAGGTATATAATTAAGGGACTAACATGTTCATAAAAGGCTTGCTTATTAGAATAAGTTATATATATATATATATATATATATATATATATATATGCTTCAATTAAAGAATAAAAGATAGAAAATAAATTCTATACAAATTCTTGAAGAGTTGATATGCATATTTTAGTTTGTAAATTGATAGGTGAGATATTATAGTTGGCTTTCATGAAACCTCGTACAACTCAAATTTATAAGTTGTGTTCAAATTACATGTCAATTCACTTAATTATTGAAATTTTAATATCTTAAAGTGATTAAATCTAAGTAAATATAATTCCTTCACAAATAATCAATTTTATAGTTTAAGAGTTTAATGATGTCTAGTTAAAATTAAACTATCCCTAACATTAATTGTATTTAAGCATTTTTTAATATCAATTAAATCTTATTTAAAAGTATTTCCTTCCTTTCCATGGCAACCATCCTTTATGTCATTATGTATGTGACTCTTTCTAACCAACACTTTGTCTCTATTACAACACCCCCTCCCTGGACATTCAGGAGTGGATTTGTATATTATATTTTAAATTTGAATCATTTTATTTTATTTTTTTTATAAATTTGAGAAATTTAATTATTGCTATCATTGTTGTTTACTTACCTACCAAAATTTTTTAATATGATTATTTGTTTGGTGAAAATTTTCAAGAAAATAATTTTTACAAAAAATACCTCATTTTTCATCAATTATACCCTAGAAGTAATGTTGAAACCCATATTCGAAATTTACTGGTAAAAAAACTCAAAAAACAATGTAAAAAGATTAAATTATATATTAAATAAATTATACTTAAAAATAATTACTGTTGTTAAAAAGTAAGTTTAAGTATAATTTATTTTTCTAAATTTTTCTTATTAGACAAATAATACACTTTGTTTAAACAAGACTGAAACATCTCCACAGCAACTTATTCTATTAATTTAAAGGTATAAATCATTATCTAAAATGTAATTTATGAATTGATTTTCAAGACATATCCAAGAATTTTAAATATAAGTTCAACAGTTAATAAAATGATTGTCATATTACATAACACATATATAATTTATTTGTAACTGTAACATTTTTTTTTCGAAAAGATCTTTAATTAATTAATACATGAAGAGGACAATGGTAGAATTATAATTTCTAATATTTTGAGAAATTAATAACATTTAATATCTATGGATTAGAATAATTAAAGATATTTTTCTTTTAAAAACTAAAACAAAAATCTATTTTTTTATAGCAAGACATTTTTTTAAGAACATTTAGTACTGTAAATGAAAGAAGTATCACTTGTCATATTTGTTATTTCTCTCTGTCTTCTTTTCCTCAATGTAAACACTAGCGATGACCAACCATTTTCCATTTAGAAAAACATATTGTACTCGAATCCAAGCATACCTACACTTTCTCCATTCAATCTCAGCTTTTGTACTATCATGGAATGGTGAGTTAAACTCAGCACTTGATATTTAATAAACTCTGGTTCTGTGTTGGCAATAAAGTAAAAGAAAATAATAATAAATTCTATAGTGATAAAATATTTGATATCTCATGTGTATCAGGTATACACTTATGGATAGTACAGCAGAGCAGCTTCACCCTATTTATCTGTGTTGACATATAACAGAAGAGAATAACTAAGGTAGCTTTTGTTTTGGAAGACAACAACATAAGGAGGCAGTATGAGGACCCACCAGACTCATCCAACACAACCCTACCCTTCTCACTGAAACCCATCTGAAAAAGCCTGTAGAACACTTTACTTAGGAATGACTTCAATCTAGGGATTCGTTCCTACAAAGATTTTCCTTTTCCTTTTCCCATTTTTCTTTTAAATCACACCCACATATATATACATTTTAAAATTTAAATTTGGATTGCAAATTAATAAAATAATTTATATTCATTTGGCATTTTGGGTCATGGTGGACAAACTTTTCTGAAATAACTTTTAGAGAAGAAAGTTAAGATAAGAAAATAGTTTTCACTTACAGAAAAAAGTTATTTGTTTTTCTCTTTTATAAATGTTTTAAAAATAATTGCTTTCCACAATTCGACGGAGCCTACAATAACAAATCATTATTGTTAATTTGGTATTGGAGCGCGGGCGCATATATATATATATTTGGCTTTTTCATACATGCAAAGAAATAATTAATTATTATTTTTTACATTCTTAACATTTTTTATGAATAAAAACATAAAAGGACAAATTAAAAAATGAATTTCTGTAAAATTAGGAGTTTTGTTAAGAAATAGGTCTACTGTATATTATTGTGAAAAACCACGTTGTTAGCAAATGCAAGAACAACTCTTGCGGCGGCTTGTACACAGTTAGTTTCATATATGAGGCAAAGGACGATCTTACTTTATTATGTTGTTGCTGCTGGTCCATGTTACGTGTACTTTGAGGTTAATTTCTTTTTTATTAAAAGTGAATTATTCTAAGAATTTAACCTATATACATTACTGTTAAGTATCACAACAATGCATCAATAACGATGAAATAAAAACCTTTCACGGTCATTAAAACTAAATTCATTAATATTTATAGAAGATTAAAATATATATATATATATTGTATAAACTTATTTGTGTTCAATTTAAGATGAAATTTCAATATGATTGATTTTAGTGATTGTGGGATTTTTTTAATAATTAGAAAGAAATAATTGAGGAAATTTCCTTGATATTTTTTTCATTTAAATGAAGACTGTTTGGGCTGTATACCTGTATTAATATATCTTTCTGCATTGACCCACTTCTCTTCATAGGTAGAAAGAGAGAGAGAGAGGGGGAAGCTCTGGAGCAGCAGGCATATCAATGATGATCATAGCATGGAGGTCATCATCACCCCTATCTGATCTTCTATTTCTGAGGAAGTATATCTCATCTTTCTTCCTAGGTTGGTTTTCATGGTACCCTCATGTTGCCTTGTTAAAGCACAACACTGAGGAAAAACACCTTCCACTTCCCCTCTAATTTACCCTCTTCATCAATTTCCATCCACAGCTTCACCATCAACATCACCACCACCTTCAACACCACTCTCATCCAATAACCACCTACCCTAATCCTCCTATTCCACTTATCTTCCATTACGGTAAGATCTTACACTTTTTCAATTATTTCACTTTCAAAGAACCAAAATATATATACTCATCAGTCATCAGCCATACACATATATATATACACAAACGCATAAAATTTTATTTTCTTGCTTTCTTTAGTTTCTAACTATTGGACGAGTTCTATTTCTTTGCTTTATTGTAGGATAATCAACCTTGATGAAAAGGCATCCCTTTTAAACGAAAAGTGTTGCTGGGGACATAGATTAACAAGAAGTGAAAACAATATTTGTTTTTAATTTCATGGCTCGGCAATTGTGTGAAGACAAATCCAAGGACATGGCTTCATCAACTGGGTTGTTCTACTCAGATGTGTCATCGAACAGCCCAACTCTCCAACCCCATCTGATGAACCACATCCAAGGCTTTGTGACCGACCCAGAGATGTTCAACCTCACCACTGGCATGGAGATGATAGGGTTTTCCAAGAATCTCCATCCACACAGTGAAAGCAACGGGGTCATGTGGAAAAGTTTCTTCGGCAAATCAAGTCAACACGCGGGTCCTTCCAAAACTATGAACGAGTCTTCTTGCAATTTTTATAACCAGCATGAGTATAGTAACAAGCAAGACTTCACATCAGGGATTTCTGAAACAAGTAGCGAAAATTTAATAGTCGGTGGTGCCCATGATTCTGCCCCGTGGCAAGAGAACAGGTTAATGCTTGATGATTCTTCCTTAAGGTGTGTGTTCCCTTGTGAAGGTAACGAAAGGCCTAGTCAAGGCCTTTCACTCTCTCTCAGTTCAACCAACCCTTCGAGTATTGGGTTGCAATCTTTTGAGCTAAGACAAACAAACCATCATCAGCATCTTTCTGATTTTGTTTCAAGAGAGGGGTATTTTGGAAAATCAGTCAATGCTCAACAACAACAACAAATGTTGCAAGACGGGTATATGAGTCCTAACAAAGCAGCAAATATTTATCAGGGGCATTTTCTAATCAAGAACTCCAAGTTCTTGGTGCCTGCACAGCTCCTTCTGAACGAGTTTTGTAGTCTCGGAACAAAGGAAAATGATGTGCAAAAGCAGAAGCACTCTCAAAAGAGCAAGTGGGAAGAGGGTACCAACGGTGGTGGTTCCTCAAAGAACCATTCTCTTAGCTCTCTAGAGTTCGTGGAACTGCAGAAGAGAAAGACAAGGCTGCTCTCGATGCTGGAAGAGGTACATGTGTTTCAAATATTCTTATTTTTGTTTGGCTTCATTTAAGAGATGAGTTTGTACTTGCCAAGGAAATATCTTTTGTGTAATTGTTCCACATAACATGGAAAAAGTGAGTAAAAACCATGCATTTACTTCAATCGAATTACCCGTCACAATCCATGTTCTTAACTTTTCGTTGGTGGTTGATGGGATTGGGGTCTTTCCGCTTTGATTCTCGAACTAATTAAGCAGCTGGTGCGGGCCTTTTCGTCAATGCAAAGGCGTGACAATTGACCCTTTTTATTTATCCTCACAACAAAACCCCCTAATGTTTTTGCCTTTTACCTTTTCTTAGCAACTTCGCTTTCATTTTGTTTCTGTTACTTTAATGAAAATCTTGCAAAGATTCATTCAATTCCAAGGTGGCTGTAACTTTCAAAGTGAAATTTATATATTACTTTTCTTTCACTTGCTCACGCTTTTTGTTGTCAAGGTTGATAGAAGATACAAACATTACTGTAACCAAATGAAGGCTGTGGTCTCCTCCTTTGAAGCAGTGGCGGGTAACGGGGCAGCCACAGTTTACTCGGCTTTGGCTTTGAGAGCCATGTCTAGACATTTTAGGTGTCTCAAAGATGGTATCATGGAACAAATTCAAGCTACTAGAAAAGCTATGGGAGAGAAAGATCCCGTTGCACCAGGCACAACAAGGGGTGAAACACCAAGGCTTAAAATCATTGACCAATCACTCAGACAGCAAAGGGCCTTTCAACAAATTAGCATGATGGAAACCCATCCCTGGAGACCCCAACGTGGCCTTCCCGAACGATCCGTTTCAGTTCTTCGGGCTTGGCTTTTCGAGCACTTTCTTCATCCGTAATTCCTCCCTACTCTACTATTATTCTCTTCTTATTTTATGCAGTTCATTGCTATGCACATATGATGAAACTGAGTATAAAAAGTAAGCTACAGAATAGATTTTGCGAAGGAATCAATGTTCTCTCCAAATCAATAGACGAGAACAGTTGATGGTAGGCTGGTAGCACAGTAGCGTAAGTTTCTTATGTGTATAGAATCTGAATGAATGATTCGTGCCCGAGAAGAAACCATGTGAATTGAAATTAAATTTGGTAGCTTCTGTGCATCACCATTGAGATTCCATGTTTCGGTATTTTGTCACTTTATTTTGAATGATTTTATTTTTGTTTTGTACATTAAATTATAATCACAATGTTTCGAATTGCCTCTTTCTCTCAACTACTACGTAGGGCCCCGTTTCCCCCACTACAATTATCTCTAATCATTAATAAATTAGTAACTCCTACGTGCCATCGAAGGTCACATGTAGTCTTAATTAATGATTTGGGTGAAAAACCTTTGCAGGTACCCAAGTGATGTCGATAAACACATCCTAGCCCGCCAAACTGGTCTCTCCAGAAGCCAGGCACGTGTACATATATCTTCGTTTAATTTTGCATTTGAATATTAACGCTAATTAACGTAACTAAATTAATCGTTGTTGTTACATGCACGCAAGTTGAAAGTTGAAAATTGAATAGATTGATTAATTAATATGGTTTGGTGACACCGAAAAGTGTGGAATTTGGGAGCAGGTTTCGAATTGGTTTATTAACGCCAGGGTGAGGCTGTGGAAGCCGATGGTGGAGGAGATGTACTTGGAAGAAGAGAAGGAACAGCAGCAAAACGACGTAGCATCGTCGGAGGGAGGAGGCACCAATCCCGAGGGGGATCAAAACGCGGCACGCGAGGATCAGAAGCCGACGCAGGCTCGGCTCCTCCGAATTGACTCGGAGAGCGTGTCGTCCATGGTGAGCAACACGGAGCACAAAAACGACACGAAGAGCGGCAAAAGCGTCCAAAACGACAACCAGATGAATGAGAACAGCCATGCCGCGGAGGCGTTCGGGTCGGTGGAGCTTGACTTTTCGTCATACGCGCAGCAGTCCTCCGGCGTGGTTGGTTACGATGGTGACAACGCGAATGAGAGGTTCCAGGGTGGCGGTGGGGGCGTGTCGTTGACGCTAGGGTTACAGCAGCAGGGTGAAAGCGGGGTGAGTTTAGCGTTCCCGCCAGCGACTCAAAGCTCCATGTTCTACCCACGGGACCAGATAGAAGAGTGTCAAACAGTTCAGTACTCTCTTTTGGATGGCGATGGACAAAACATGCCGTATAGGAATCTCATGGGGACACAATTGCTCCATGATTTGGTATGATAATGATATCATTAATCAAATTATATACTCTCTATTGAATCATGGAGGACGTGGATTTAGATATATATGTCACGTAGATGGTAGTAGTATTTGTGAAATTAGTTTAAAGTAGAAGGATTAGTGTTCAGCTTTAGTTAATTAGCTTTCTTATATATATAGTACATAGTTAATTATATATATTAATGCTTCCATAATATAGAATTTCAGCTACACTACACTTGTAGTTAGATAATGTAAACTTTCAACAGGTATTGATCATGCGCATGCCTCCTCTATTTTGGAATTTGAATCTTCAACTGGTCGATTCAACATTATATATATGTTTTTTTTTCTAAATGTAGTTTTTGTGTTACTGGAAAGTAAGCTTCTCTTTATGAAGCTGCATGATCTGTTTTTGTTGATGGGGTTCCCATTCGCTGCTGAAGCCAACCGTTGAAGTAGAAATTAAATTCTTTTTGGGATTGGAGATATTTGTAGTTTATTGAAGAAAAGAAAGGAATATTGTAAAAGGACAATAAATCATTTTCGCTTTAGAGTTTTGGTTGGATGCTAAGAAGAAGACGTGGAAAAATATCAAAGATAATTTGGAGGGGTTGTGTTGTGGTCCCTTGTTGGCTTCATGGAAGACGTACAAGTTCTGGTGCCAATGAGAATTGGTTGCTTTATGATATATCTGTTTTATGATTGGTTGAACGGTGCCCCTTCTTTTTCGCCATTAAAATGATATCTTTACAACAGTGTAGGAGGCACTAGCTAGGGTTTTTTAAGATGAGATGCATCATGCATGCTCTTTAATCACTGCAACTTGTGTTAAAGGTTCATCATCCAACTCAATGCCACGAACCAGACATCGATACGTATCTCTACAGGAGAAATACTATCCCTTTCTACACTCCTGTTTATTTAATTTCCTTCCTTATGCATCTTATTATGCCGTGATAAATCAGATCTGTTTTAATTAATAATCGTGGAAGATGCCAAAGTTATAACTTCCAACTTCTATCCGGATGTGATTTTCATGTCAGATGGCTCTGTAACAGGGTTACTTAGTTTTTGTTTCAATAAACTTTTTGAGAAATACTTATAGAAACTGTAAAATAAATTAACTTCAAGCTTTATAAAAGTTCTTTTACAATATACTAAAATTAATTGATTCACTTCAAGCTTTATAAAAGTTCTTTCGTTTAGTTTTGTTAAAAGCCACCTTTTTTCTCTTGCTTTTATATATATGTAGACTCAACATGTGTATAAGACTTAATTCTCTAATTTATTATTCGTAAAAAATATTTAAATTAATTAATAGTAACAAATTCGTTCTGAATTTATTTTTCAAAACGACCATTATTTCTCTCTTGTCTAAGTACAATATCTTAATTAAGCGTGATTTACCAAATGCAACACATATAGAGTCTTAAAAAAATCACATTTGATTTGAACAAAGGAAGAATCATGATTCATGTATAATTTGAATTTAACTTAAAAAAGGATAAAATTATACTAATCGCTTACTATGTTTTTATAAGTATTTTCAATTTTTTAATATTTATAGTAACATCCTTATCGGAGTACACACTATATTGTTTTCTTAAATAATTGACAGAGTTAGTGTAAAAAATGTTGTTGTAATATTTTTCTTACAATTAAGGAAAATAAGTATACGAATCGAAAACAGAATATGTTTGTATAATTTCATCAAAGAAGTGAATAATTTAACTTTTTCTAAGAAATATTACATGTTTTGTTTTATTTTCTTTTTTTATAAAGTGTTTATTGAAAAGTCAATGTAAACAATACCATCCGATACTGTATGTGAGTGACTGTTTCGCTGAAAGTTTGAATAACATTTATTACTCAGTTGAAATTTAATCTCTTCTACAAGCCCTCGTTAGTCATCAAATTATTTTGAACACTAATGAATGCACCATTAATTAATAAGTTTTTTAATACATTATTGTATTATATAACAAATAGCATGGCTAGTGGATATATACGACTTTTCTTGCTTTACTCTGTAATTGCATAACAAAATGCTGCTTTTCTCTTCAATTTTACTCTCCTTATGTGCTAGTCCATGTCTCGTGTTCATGCTGATTTTCAATAACATTTTTTTTCTCCGTATAAGAAAAAATCAGTTTATTGCTTCAGATAATAAACACTATATCCGTAGATGGATTTACTTCAGAAGAAAATGAGAATGGTAACAATTTTTATTTTTTGGCAATAATGAATAAAATTAAATAGGAGTATTAAGATTATTCTAACCTATTTATAAAGATAGTCAAAACATAAAAAAAAAACATTAACATACTCGATGTAAACCGTATACGTCTTATTCTAAACATAAAATTCCGAAATCCATATACAAAAGAACCATCATTCTTGGATAGTGTAAAAAATTTAACAATTACAAGGAAAAATAATGAACTGAAAACATATACACATGTATTGTGTATACACTAAAAGGATAAAAAAAAATACTATAGTATCTTAGTTCCTGTCATCACGATTTACCGATAAGGATTATTGTCAAACCAAATCCTGCATCAGAAAAATGTAGATAGTATACAAGTTCTATGAATGTCACAATAATATAGGGATACATATCAAAGGATTAATATACTAATCAGAATAAAACAATTCTTGACTATCAAACACCTTATTATTAAAAATAATATCATTTCTAAGTTTCCAAATATGTCAAACAATAATCATCCAAACAGTATTGCCCACTAAAAAACAATAATCATCCTAATCCTAAACCCTAAACACATCAAAATGTTAACAATAATGGAATCATAAAGACAATTAATTGAGACATGAGGCACAGGACAACATATTCCTTACCGTTTTGCATGAAACGTAACTTTCTCGAACTTCAATCTCATTCGTTCAAATCACAAATATTAACCTCTCTCTTGCATGGCTTCACCCAATAATGGAAGCACGTTTCTCGAGCCCTGACACTCATAATTTCGTTATACAACAGAGGGCCACCTTTCTATCTCCTTCTCTCTTATATTGTTCGTCAAAGTTAGGAAATAGTTTCCACATTTCATTGGATTAAGACTCAGTTAATTGGTCGCATAGTTTGTTCGGATTGTTTTTTATAATAACTGTTACTGTGAGAAATGTTGTTCGAATTATTTTCGGATGCAATTATATAGAATTAAAAAGGCAATCAAAATCTGCAGTAGTTGAGATTTGCCAAGAGATTCTTTTGATTTTAGAGGAGAAATTTGTTGTTTGGATGATAATAGCATTTAATTGGTGAGTCACGAGCAATTGTAGACGAATTTGTTCTACAATTTAGATAATAATCTTAGGTTTTTCAATAAGATGTGGCTACATATATAAGAGTTACATTTAATTATGGATAAAATTGTCTCTTCTTCCTCCTCCATCATAATATACTACTGAGAAGATCTAAAATAGTTTCTTCTTGTCGGGGTCAACCTCATATTCGTCAAAATCTTCCCTTATCATGTCAACTACTCTTTCAGGCATATTTCTGAATTTCTGAATTCTAAAATATTAAAAATGCTTATACATTAAATTATTCTTGGATAAAATAGCCATTTTCATATATTTCTGTTTCTGCTTCATGTATGATAATTAGTTTCATTGAAAGATTGAGAAAGAAAAATAAGTTTTGGATTAAGATGATAGGAATTAAACATTGATTGACTCGTGTCTATTTAGAATAAGTTAGTTAGCAGTTAATTAAGTTCGTTGCAAAGATTCTGTTCTTACCCGAAAATTATTGTCAGTAGGAATTGAATGTCCACCATGCACACTAATGAGTGCCATTCAGAAAAATAATTTCCATTGAAGTTTACTTGGGTAAATTTTTTTCAAAAGGGTTTTAGTGGGGGAAAATTTTCGAAACCTTTTATGTTGAGAGCCGCATTTAAATTCATATTTTTTTTTCTTTTCTTTTTTCTAAAAATTTTCACATAATCAAATCTTTGTGTGCATCTAATATTTTTATATCGCTTACAAATAAAAATTAAGATTAATTTAAATATATATTTTTTTTAATTTTTTTAGATGTCTTTTAAATATAAATACAGATATGTTGTTTAATGTAAGAAGATATTAATTTTTTTTCGGCGTTAGAAGATATTAAGTAACAAATTAAATCTTGATATTACACCAAATTCTTGTTTATTCCAGCATTTCATCGTTGTTCTAGCGGTGGGAATATAAGTACTAATGAAGGATGACAAGAGATTGAGTTTATTGATGAAGCTATTCATCTCGCCACTCAAATCAGGTTTATTCATTTATGGGTTTATCGTAGGATCTTAAAACTTATTTCCCAATAATTATGCGAAATTCAGAAGGCACACCATGAAAATGTGTGTATAATTGAAATTAAATATCTATCTCTAAGATGGCGTCATCCAATTCACACTTATTCAATTTTATAGGACCAACTAGCTCCTATATTATACTCACCTTGATAATGCTCAACTATGGTTAGGTATTAAGGTACCCAAAATACTTAAAATGTAAAAAATTACGGTTCATGCATGATTATGTGTGCGTCATCTTTATCTCTTCTTCTCTTTTCAAAATGCTTTGATGCTTTGTGTCAACGATGTGCTAAAACAAACATTTATCCTACACAATATTTGTACTAAAATATTTATCATTATATTAAAATAGTAGGTTAATTTTTTGTGATATATAAATTTATAGATGGTAAAAGGTACCAACCCTTTGTGAATTTTCATTTCTTCAATACTCTTATCTTAAAACCTCAATTCTTTCTCTCATTCATAATGAAGACACCTATATGATTGGCTTATATTATCCACACCGACACACCCTGCAAACTAGTAGGTAATGATATGTGTATATGTAGGTTTGTTTGGCAATGATTTATGCGTAAAAGATTTTTCTTTAAAAAATTACCTTTAATACTGCCTATTTTATTTATTTTCAAATATTACATTTAATTTTTAAAATGATTTGAATTTTTTAGAGTTCAATACAGTTAATTTGATATAGGGTTTATAAGACAACGTCCTGGATGGATAGGAGAGAATATCCAACATGATCATGAATACATGAGAAAGTGGAATCAATAATGAATACTTCTATTATTTAATTTAAATTTTATAATATCAATAACTTATTCAATATTAAAGTAATCATAGTGCTAATATATGTTAATATATTGTTAAATAAATATATACTGGTCAATATATTACATTACTTATATTTAAATAATACTATATATTAGACTAATATATTATTTTAGAATTACATATATCTGTTAAATTTTTTATTAATTATAATAAAATTGCATATCAATAAATAATATAATAAATAAGTATCATTTTATTTGATTAGAATAGTAATTAAATAAAACTATTTAGAATATATTAATTAATAAAAAACATGTATCAGAAAAAAAATAATTAAATGTATAACTTAAAGATGATTTTACTTAATAAAATTGAAGATTGTATTTTTTTTGAAATGTAATACATAGAAAAAAAAAACATATCTAGTTAATAAATTTTATATTAAATTTATTAACAATGGATTAATAAAATTTATTGTAAGAATGTCTTAATTTTATATTAAATTGTATAGTTAATAAATTAATAGATTATACTATATTGTTAAATGAAAGAATTGGAGGGAGGGTCTCAATTTCTACCAGTGTGCTCCCTACCACACATTCAAAAACTAAATAAAAAAAAAAAATCATATATCCTCTCACAATTTTCTTAAACTAAATAAAACAAAAGTGAATTATTCATTGAGATCCAGAAAGGAGTGGTGCCAAACAAGAGGAGAAAAGTGGTCCATAAACATTAATATAGGAAGTATCCCCACTAGAAACAGGGGAGAGTAATAACATTCTCATTAATTAATGATTAGTGAGCTTATATTGAGTATGAAAATATTGGCTCATATTCTTTAGATATATTTGTACTCTCATTTCTATCTACCATTTTTGCTCTCCTTTATACTAAAATATTATACTAAATCATCTAAACATAACTGCACATAGAAAAAAAAAATAAACCTAATAATTAATTACAATTTAGAAATGTATACCCATCTTTGGAACTTAAATCTAATCTACAATCTACATTAGAAGCTGTAAAAATAATTCATGATAATAAATATAGTAAATGAAACATCTTTCCAAAATTGCGGTAATAAATTTCCACTTATAAAAAGGGTTGGAAAATTTTAAATTACCAAACTTTGCAATAATTATATTAAAAAATCAAAATATTTCAGTTGTATAAAATCATTAACAATTCAACTTTATTCTATTACAAATTTAATAAAAGTTAAAGAGTCATATATTCTTACATAATAAAAAACAAGTATCATAAAAAAAAATTAAATGTATAACTTAAAGATGATTTTATTGAATAAAATTGAAGATTGTATTTTTTTGAAATGTAATACATAGAAAAAAAAAACATATCTAGTCAAATTTGTGATGATAAGAAAAATAAGAAAGTATGAGTAAACTTAGTTTTATTGAATAAGTCGAAATGATAATTGAGATAATAAACAATTTTGTAATGAAGCAAAAGTTATTTAAATGAAATGAAATTGTGATCAAAGAGAATAGATAACATAAGTTAAGTACAATACCATTTGACACTTCAAATTGTGTCCGATATTCTCGTATGAACGATAAATAAAATTATTTAAAAAGGGTAGAAAAAATTAATTGTGTGTCTAAGAAACTATTTGATTAAATAGAATTGGAGTTCGTATTTAAAATGCAATAGACTATTTTGAGTACAATTGTATAAAAAAAATATATAATTAAAGTTGTAATAAGAAAAAAATACCTTGAAGATATTTAAGAGAAAAATTGAAAAAAAAAATAGTGTAGTAAAAGAAAAAAATAAAGAATGTTTTCCTAATTAAAAAAAAGTTAAGAATTAAAGGAGACAACGAAGATAATTTGTTTAGGTTACTTATAAGTGTTTTGACAATTTAAAAAGGAGATAAGTATAAGAATTGTGATAAATATAGACAAAAACAAAGACGTGAATTCATCCAATTTTGAAAGTTAGACATTATTCATATTCATGCATAATGAAGGCAGATTTCTCTTCAAACGTTAAACAGATTCATAGAAAAATTTTATATGTAATTCTTAATGTTAAGTACTTCCAACTTTTGATGATAAGAATAATGATTTAGTTTATTTTAAACTTATGATAACTGTTTATATAATTACTTATTTAAAAGTAAATAGGATTTAATGATTAAAATGAATGAAGAAATACTAGTTTTAAAAATGAACAGATTAGACAAATATTCATTTTTTATTTTATAAAATAAATAACTTCAAACAAACTCACTAGCTCTATTTTTTAACTTAATTTTTTAACACACATTTATTGTTGTCAAATTTATTAAAAATAAAAAAAATAAGAAAAAAATCATTAGTGAGTCGACTAAAGTTTATGAATTTTTATAAATTTTAACAAATAGTAGGAAGTATGTTAAAAAATGTATGTAAAAGAATATATTGTGAATATTTCTGTTGAATGGCATCCCAAACCTGTATGTAATGGGCCTATGTATACACTGATGAACCTTCTACCTGTTTTGAACTGGGCTTATAATGATGTACAACAGCTACTTGTTTGAAGTAGGTTTCTTTTGTGGACCTTCCAGTGTGAGGGAAATGAAAGGGTTGGTTTGGGGCCATGGACATTTATTATAGGAGCAAGAGGGATGGTTAAAGATACAAAATGATTGAAGAAACAAATTAATTAAAGCATGAGTTAGCACTAATAATAGATTGTTGGTGAGGTAAGTTGAAAAACCAACTATCATTTTGTGGTTTTTAAGTGGGGTGTGGGGGATTCCATTATGAAAAGAAAAGCCACCAAAATCAGTTAACAACCAAGTTTAGATATCGATATAAAAAAAGAAAAAAAGAAGCGGATATGGAGTCAAAGGGGGAAAAGTTCCCTTTTTAAACTATTTTTTAAGTAAAGGTGATTTTGCTTTTGCATTTGAAAATAGTATTTGTTGTTTAAGAAAACAGAACCAAGCAGAGCTCAGAAATAATTCTAAGCACTTAAAAAAAGTGAATGATTGCAGTGAGAGACAGCTCAAAGGTCAGGGCAAGAAGTGGGTTCCACTGGAGGCAACTTTTAGTCCTTCAATCTCGAAGATTCTTTTGGCATTTATGTAGTCATAAATTTTGGTGGAGTTTAGGGTTTAAAGAAACTATAGTATATTTGATTGCACGTATTCCTCTTTTGTGGTTAAAAACTAGTACGGTCTAATAAAAATAAAAATAATTGAAATTAATTTAATACACGTCTTAACTATAGTCAATAGTTTTGAATTTGGAGTAAAAAGTCGATACACATTTTAATTAATTCAGTAATATAAAAATGATTCTATCAAAATTAATTATACTGTATAAACAGGCCCTCTATCTATGAAAGAGTCCTAGTCATTGATGATATATTGTTTTGATTCAGCATGTGACTCAACAGCTGTATTATAGAAGACAACACAACGTAGTATGCAAGGCAAGCAGATCTGTTAGCATCTTAATTTAGTAATCCATATTCTCTATAGAACTAATGCAGAATCAGATACTCGTATATGGAGATATACGAAAGAAAGAATTTCGAAAAGTCAATTATTTATATATGCACAAGATTTGGAACTTATTTTTATTTCTTTTTAATGAAAAAGATGCTAAAGGAGCAATGAAACTCCAAACTTAGAAGAGCCATTTCCTTTGCGAGAATAAAGTATCATAAAATGAGGAAATGGTAGAGTGGCACATTAAGCACGCATCTAATAATTCCTTTCAATGGTAAGTAAATTACAAGTTTTATTACACTTCTCCCTCTGTCATCCCCTCTACATTCTTTTGTTTAAAGGACAAATCTCTTTGTACATTGTCAATGATCTTCCCCCAACTGTCACCCCTTTTCAGTGAATCCCAGGGAAAAATTACAAAAATTTCTCAACATGAGAGTGAACTACCCAATAAATAAAGAAATAAGCTTTCCAATAAACCCCACGAGAATCCCTCCACCCTAATGTAATTTATCACTAAAATGAACCATCACCATTATGTCTCGCTTACCTCACCTTCTCTGCACATACCCACATCTATCACCATCTTCCCTTTCTCCTTCGACCTCTTCACTCTGCAACAGTTTCTCCTCGGAGACTGCCAAAATATATATGAAAACAAACCCAAATCAATTTCCCATGTCAGTGCCAAGAAATTTTGCTAAGTATTTGCAAGTTAATTAAAAAAATACTAAAAACAGGCTAGTGGAAAAGTAGTCAAGGAGTTAAGTACTAAGTAGTAAGCCACCCCTATAGATCCAAATCTAACATTACCAGTTAATTTTGTAGGAAAAAACTTTATAATCACCCTCACGTGCTGGTAGTAGTATAATATTTAACTTAAGGAGAGTCAGAGAAGAACATACTCTATTCCACAGATACGGATCTGGCTTCTTGTATACCTCCACTTTGTCAAGAGCAGCAGGATTAGCCATCTTCCACCTGCATTCCGGGTGAGGAACACGATGTCTCTCATACTCACTCACTGTTTGTTGCATTGTAGAATTGTATTTTGCGTTGGAAAAGTAAAATACAAAAGGCTTCTGGCATGGATTTCGGCTAACAGGACGGGTGTTGAATGCATATGCAGTGTAATCTGCTCTTCGATACCAATTCAAGAATGTTCTCGAAGGCATTTCCATCTCACGTGGTGAAAACACACCACGAAATATCTGAACAGCAAAACCCCACGAAACGGAAACAGTCCAGCCTTTTGCTTTGTCGTAGCAGATGGATTGCTGCATGAGCCCTGCCGAGTCAAGCTTCATTGGTATAGTGAGCCGTTGAAGGGCTTCCACTCGAGTCACGTTGGGGAAGATTGGCTCAACCACGTCAAGGTGGTGCAGTGACACCAATGGAGCCACGGGATGAGATGCAAGAAGGCCAAACAGGTTTCCATACACATCATACTGTTTCAATAAATCAGCGACAATCAGTATGGAAGTTATCAGAATGGTATTTATGCACCTGAAAGACTACACACCAATTCCTTGTCCATAACCATAACAGGAATCATGACTTTGCCATTTGTTCAACGAAATGAAAATCAAGAAATGCTAGAGTTCGTTGTGAATGATCAAAGTATTCATGTTTTGAAAATTACAAGTAAACTATATTTAATGTTCTCTTTTTGGAGCAATTAGAAAAATAGTTTAATACATAGTAATAATTTTTTTTTTCATTAACAAGTGCCCTTAAGTAACACATTAACAAAACCCATTAAAATCACCTACGAAGAAAACTACGGAAAAATCAATGACAATTTAAAGCAGCTGTCTCTGCTCTTTAAAGTGCAGTATGAAGTTAGGAGAAAAAGCTTTTTACCACTTAGCCTAATTGTCTCCGCCACTTTGACAACAACTCGAAACTCTTAATTGTCTCCACAACTTTGACAACTCCAAACTTAGTTTGCTTTTGGTCAAAATCTATAGTGCCTAACTTTCTACGTCATAAAGAATATTGGAGCTCTCCCAATGGTAGATCTGCAGCTTAAAGTCAAATTTTAGAAGCCAAAAGAAACGGCACCCACCCCCTCTACGCCAGATGATCTAATCTAGCCACACTTTTTATTGTCATGTACTTACAGAAGTTAATAATTTCTACAATGATATTTTAGTCTTGTCAAATTTCCAAACCCTTAACCTTGTTCTGTTAATTTTCTTAATTCCGTCACCCTAAATGGCCCCAGTCGTAATTATGAAGCGCTCCTAATTCAGGCTTCCAAGGTTTCAAATTGGTTGTATACTAGTCACTACAAATAAAATCATTCAAAGAAACATGGTTTTGTTTAATACATTATACTATTATTTTATAAATACCTGAGTACAATAATATTAGACAAAAACTCATTAGCCGAATGAAAGAAGTTATTGGGAGATGTAAATAACCCGCAAGCCAATGCAGATAATTAAAATCCATTAGACAGAAATTGAACACAGGAGTCAAATTCCAGCAAGAAAGCACAAATATAAAAAAAAAAAAAAAATAATGCGATTCCACACCGACAAGCAAAGACAGCAGTTCAATCCCTACTCGGATCCAGAATACCCGCAAGTAAAACTATAACCTTCCCCAGTCACCAATTCTGGTGACGCCCAAAGTTTCGATTTAATCCGTAATTAATATTAACTTGGATTGCCTAATTACAGATTAAGGGAAATTAAGCATAAAAAGCACAAATAAGAAACGAGTCCCCACTCCCACCAAACCCAAACAATGCCGACAAAAATTGATAAGACAGTGACAGTAATAAAAATAAATAATTAATAAAAAACATTGATTGCAAATAATAATTACCAGTAACAGAAACAATGAGTGAAGGAGTGACCGAGTTACGAACCTGGTGAAAACCGATTTCCTTGGTGAGTGGAACACCGAGTTCGGCCATACAAGCTTGCATTCTATCGTCGGAACCATAGAGACCCGGGTAACGCTGAATGCAGCGGTCCTGCATTTTGTACAGAGCCTCGGCGAGAGGGTAACTAATTGCAAAACCTCCTCCGCCGTAAGCCATGTTGTAAGAGAAATAAATGTTCTGCAAGTGACTCTCCGATAAACTCCCAATGTAGTAGAACTGATTATGATCGTATTTCCTCAGAACGCGAATTAGGTTCTCCGTCACGAAAACGGTGTCGTCGTCGCCCATCACGAACCACCGCACGTCCTTCATCCCCAGCCGCAGCGTCTCCGACACGATCCGCGAGATCCTAATCGCGGAGCGGTGCCCCTGCTTGTTGGTGTACCGGAACCTCGCGGTGTCGCCGGAGATTCTCACCGGCGGCAGCGCGTCGCTGTCCTCCCCCGATTTCACCTTCTCGTCGAGCCACACCACGCCGCGCATCTCCCGCGGACGGTACCACAGCTTGATGTAGCTCTTCCTCTTCTCCCAGAGCTTCGCCGACGCGGCGATTCCGAACACCACGTGGCGGAGGTCCGTGGGGCCGTCGGAGGTGGTTTCGCGGGATTCCCGTCGGAGAAGGGAGGGGACGGTGGCGGTGGCATTGACGGCGGGGATAGTTCTGGAGAAGGTGGAGGTGGGGAATGAACGGTGGTCGCAGGCGCGTGAGGTTGAGATGAGCTTGAGCGTGTAGACGACGTAAGTGACGGAGACAAAGAGGACGAGAATGACTAAAAGCTTGGGTACGGTTCGGTGGTGTGCAGTTGGTGCAATGAGAGTGGCCGTAGGGGTTCTCATCTGTTCCCAAATTACTTTCTCTGACTCTTTCTCTCCCATTGCACACCGTTGCAAATGCAGCAGATGCAGGGAAGAGCAATAGAGGGCCTTCAAAGCCCACAAACAATTCACAAAAAAGCCCACACTTAGATCTTAAAGAGGAAGAGCAAGCCAAATTATGGAGTATGAGACTGTTCCCACTACCCACCCAGCTTTTCTCACCCCTTCCAATACACTCAAGTGTGTATATATGTATCTGCATGTATTGGATTATTTGTACTGGGGCCCACGTGTCAGGTAGATGCAGGTCAATTCAGTGAATCCAAGGGCTGGATCATATCCTCACATAATTGCCTGTGAGAGGGAACAAATAATAAACAATGGTCTTCTCTTGCCTTTTTTTTTTTTTTTTTTGTAAACGGGTTTTTTTTCAGATTTTTTATTTTTATACTAAAACACTTTACTTTCTTTTTTTTTTTTTTTTTTTTGGTAAACGCGTCTTTTTGCAGATCTACTATTTCTATACCAAAACACTTTACTCTCTTTCTTTTTTTTTCGTATTTTTCTCCGACAGAACCACGCGCTCTCCCTTAACTACTTCAGTTTAGCCATTAATTAAAATTAATGCCTCAGTTTCTTATCTAAATATTTAAATCATTTTTCTTATTTCCGTTTTTATGAGGCTATAAATAATGCATAAATTAACTAATGTTGGAAACTCGCTCTTCTTCCCTTTTACAGAAGGTTAGCTTTCTCATTCGCCTTGTCTCTTTTATAGAAAAAAAAAAAAACAAGTGACAACTTAAATTGATATACACTGATTATATTTGAATTAAATTTTCAGTAATAGGAATGAATTAAATTAGATTTTTTTGAAGATACTGTTTGAAATAATTATATTTGAATTATATAATAATACCTAAAGATATAATTGTAATTATATTCCATTATTGCCTTTTTAATTCCAAAAACAATTTGTTTTGGCTGTCACTTTCATTTTAAATGCCCTGACCTTAACTAGTGGTAAAAAAACAGAAAATAAATTGGAAATTTTGTCCTCCTTCAAACTCAGACTTGACAGAGTTTGTTGTTGTCATTCGTAACTATGTAGTACCTGTTAAATTTTATTTTTGTGTTTTTTATTTTATTTTAAAGGGAGGAGAGAGGATGAGTGTTACAAAAGAAGAGTATCCATAATATCCTTTTTTTTTCACATATAGTTTGTGAATAAAGTAATCAAATGAATAATAACATTAAAATGTTTATGAGACTACCCTAAATATACAAATCTTATTAATGAGTATTTGTTGAGATATTAATATTAATATATAGTAATAATTAACGTAAACATTATCAGCATTATATATGTACTGTAATTATATTTATATTCAAATTTTTATAATTAATTTCTCCTAATCTTTCCTAAACGTCCTCTGATATAAATTATTTTTTCTCCAAACATACAATTAAACAATTAAATAACAAATACATAATTGAAGATAGGATGCAAATCTTTAATATAACCTTAATACAGTAAATTAACTGTAGTCTTTCTACCACTTTATAAAAATTTCCTTCTTGTCTATTATTATATTTTTTTTTTTGGTAAGTTAAATCTAAATTTTTGGTAAGAGATTAAAAAGACTAAAACCAAAATTCTGCCTGCCCACAATAACCAACTTCATGTAAAATGGAATTTTATGTTTCCTTAAACTAGAGATCGACCACAAACATTGTATAATATTTCGCGTTTCCTTTTTTACAAAATAAACATGTTTGTGAAAACGAGGATGACGTGTTGAAAAGAACATGTTTTTTTTTTTTTGTTACAATCTTATTTTGATTGTACCTGATACAGTGATACATGTGTGCATGTGTTTTCATGAAGTTGGGCCTGACGATGGGCAAGTATTGGCAGCAGAAGAAGACCATGTTTGACGTTGGTGGTCATACAATCAAAGCAATCAAAGCCATTACAAATGTTATTTAAAAAAAAAAGATACAAATCATCTTTACTACACCCACTTGTTGGGTCATATTAAGTAGGTTGTCATTTTTTTTTTTTGGAATTGTCATGTTTAAAGTTTTAAGATCTATATATATTTTAACTAATTATTTTTAGGTACTTCCTACTGCTTTATGTCAAGTTTCAGTACTTTTCAGATGCTTTACTAGGGATATTTTGTAGCATAAGAGAAGACATTTTTTGAAGCATAAGAGAAGACATTTTTTGAAGCATAGAGACGAAAGCCAAGATACAACATTTACTAAGATTGAACCTACAAAATTAACAACCAAATCTACATTTACTAAGATTGAACCTACAAAATTAACCAAATCCATGTCCAGGTGCCAATTTACCAAAACTTCAACACTAATTGCAGGACCCTTCTAAAAGGAAAGATCCTTTAAAAAATTGGTGTATGCCACCTAGTATGTCATAAACACGATATTCTTTAGTAAAAGGCGAAAGAATAGTTCGCTTTGTTTATAACACGTGGCTCCATGACTAAATCTAACAGCAGCTCTTTCATTTTATCCTGCTGACAATACTTGCTCTTAGAATAACAACCGATGTGGGCTTTAGAAAGAAATGACTCACTTAATATCCTTGAATCATGTGTGCTACTTCTGATTCATTCAAGACTACTACTGTCAGCTTTTCTCTCACTCACATATTGAATTGCATCTTATTTCTCACTCACATTGAATACTTCTTGCATCTTATCATTAGTCTAATAAATTTACTCTTCTAAAGAGTCTTCAGGATTTGATTGTTCATCTGGTTGATTTTTTTTTTAAGCTACTAACTTTTACTACACTCTGATAAAGGTGTTAACTATAGAAAGGGTATGAATGAATGCCACCTCCTTGTTATGTCAAAACACCAAAAACAAGCTATATCCAAAATCCTGTGTCCACAATTACCGGCTGTAAAATGGGATAATCTCTTTGTTAAATTGGAAGACCAACCACAAGCATTTTGATATTCCAGATATCCTTCTCTACACAAAAGAATTAAATGTGCTTTTATGTGTATTTTCATAAAGACAAGCCTTCCTTAGAAGGCAGACATTTGGCAAACAAATAATCATTTTCAATGCCATACATATTACTATGACTTCATAAAAAAATGATTTTAACTAGATTGCAATGCCATAACAATGAAACTTGCATATTACTATGATTATTAAAAAAATGATTTTAACTTAAAAAATAATGATTTTGAAACTTGCATATTACTATGATTATTAAAAAAATGATTTTATTGCAGGATCCTTCCAATAGGAGGGATCCGACTTTATATAAAAATGATTTTAACTAGATTGCAATGCCATAACAATGCAACTTGCATATTACTATGATTATTAACAAGATGATTTTAACTTGAAAAATAATGATTTTAACTAGATTGTAGGATCCTTCCAATAGGAGGGATCCTTTCAAAAATTGGTGTATGTCACTTAATGTACCATAAACACGGTATTCTTTAGTAAAAGGCGAAAGAATAGTTCGCTTTGTTTATAACACGTGACTCCATGAGCATTGTAAGCACCAGTCCTTTGATTTTATCCTGTAGAGAATACCTTCTCTTACGATAATAAACGATGTGGGCTTTAGAAAGAAACTGAGACTCCCTTTTAACTGCTGTCAACTTCTTGCATCTCATTTCTTATCATTCGTCTGACAAATTTACTATTCTAAGAATTTTCAGGACTTGATTGTTCATCTGGTTGATTTTTTGTAAATTATTAACTCTTACTACATTCTGATAAAGAAGTGTTAACTATAGAAAGGGTATGAATGAATGCTACCTATGTCAAATACCAGAAAAAAAAAAGGAGTAAACATGGACTGTATTGTAAAATGGTTAGAGATTTCACATATCTCAGGTATAGTTGATATAGACTATATAACAGATGCAGATCTTTTCCATTAATTAATGTTAGAGGGTAATTAAAATTTAATTCACTTGCTAACTACTTTGTTTATTGAAGAGTGAATTTGATGAGGTTTCTGAAATTGTCAAAATAGTGGAAGGAAAACATTGACTGCATTATCTTTGACTTTCTATGCCCTCTTCAAAGGCTCTGTGCCTCTGAACTATTACTGTTGGCAACAGTGCATTGATACGACCATAACTGACTTTAATAGAATCAAAACAAATCATCTTAAGCTTGTGTATGGCCTTAAAGATGGTATTGCAAATAATGATTGCATAATTTTATAAATAAGGGGTGCAATTTCGGATACTGTGGTGGAATTGAGACAATTATTACTAATAATAGCACATTTCTGTCTATCACTGTGGCCTAACTTATTGACTGGAAGCATTAAACAGAATCTGATTGTTCCAATTCTGTTTATATAATTTAATTTAAGTTGGTTAGAATTGAGTTGAGCAACTGTTAGGGTGAAAATAAAAGTTATCACGAAGCTTGATCAAAATATAGAGTATAAAAGCATAAGAGTTGAGAAAGCCTGATGGATATTATGTATCTCGAGAAAGTGAACTGTCCTTTTACACGTTATGAATAGAACTTCGTAGGCTTACTATAAGGTGAAAAAAATAGTAAAAACACTCAGTTACATAAGAATGCACAGATGCAATGACTATTAACTGAATGAATTGTCTTGTATTTCCTCAACCTTCTATCTTTTCATTTAAGGTTCTTCCGTTTTTTCTAACTTTCCATTATAACTAAATGTGTAATCGAAAATCAGATTGTTTATGTTAATATAAGTCTAGTAATCATTTAGTTGAACCGGACATTTATATTATTTCAAAAATTTGTGTTCAATTGTACGTAAAAGTTATAATCATAAGCTGAGAATATGTTAATTGCTAGCCATTTAAAAAAAAAAACATATTTTACATAAAACACCAACAAATTAAAATCATAGGGATATAGGAGAGCTGGTTTCCTTGACATTTTTCTCAGAAAAGTTGGAGAAAGATGAAAATGGGATCATAGACTGTGCCATGGGTTTAAATGGTTCTTGTTGTTAGGGCTTGAAGTATGCTACAAATGTCACACAAGTCTTGTTTTTAACTGCTGATGGAGAATTATAATTTAATTAGCATATTTTAAACATACTACATTTTACTGTGCCTCCATATCCCTTACACCTCACGCAAGTGTCTTGAATTCAGTAAACTATGGCAGCCTACGGCTCCTGTTATGGGGAGAATCATTTGAAGAAAACAAAGAGTTGGTGTTAAATTCAACCAATTTTTTTCTTAAAACATAACAAATCCTATTTCTGTCGCCACTCAGTTTTAGAAATTTCCTATCATACTGAAGACGCACCTAGTATTTCAATTTTCAAGCAAGGAATTAGATGTTCACAAAATTGGAGGATGCACCAAATGTTTTTGTCTTTTCTTTTCCAAATCTGTGTACTACTTATTATAAACTGATCCACCTTCTTCCGTATCTCATTTTAAAATGGACTAGCAAAAATAGTTACCTGCAGCTAGTCAGATGTCACATGTTTTCTACTCCACTGACCAAACACGATCATTGCCATCAACATGGATGCTGTCATTTTAAATCTACAGTTTCAAGAATTGTACAAGTTGATATGGAATTGGTCTATGGCTTAATTTGACTAACTAATAAGCGACGTAGAGATACATAACTTGGTTTAGTTTGATGACAGGCAAGTGGATAAACATTGAAAGAGGGATTAATTAAACTCAGTTCCGTGATACAACGGATCCAAATTCTTTCGGATACTATCTGATACCAGTGAGAAACTGAGAAAATTATTACTTTGTAACTAGCTAGTGGTAGTAGCATATTGTTTATGAATCTGAATCTGATTGGTCAAATAAAAAAACTTTGTTTAAAGTCGGGTTAAGTAGGATGAGCTGTGCATTTTAAAGCATTATAGGTTATATAGGCTGAGTTGGTTTCTGGTTTAAGGTTTTCATGGGTTCAGATGGAGACCGAGGTAGTTAACATCACATTAGTTTTCTATTTTTCTCGGTAAGAGTTTGTATATGCTATATCTATAGTACTTCTTCCTTGTATGTTATTTTGCATATGCTTGGTTGCATAGAGTGAGTGACTCTTTTAATCCAAAATTTTAAGACAATGAATTTGTGGTGTTGTTCAACTTTTTTACTTTTATTTAATATGACACTTAGATTTCTTAAAAAATTTGAAATGTCACCTTCGAGAATTTTGCCAAAAAGGAACTCTATATGAAATTATAACTTTCGAACAAAATACCTTCTGTGTTTTTGGCTTGTAATAGTGTCTAATTTATTTGTGTGGTTGACTTCTGTTGTGGTATTTCTTCCTTAGTCTAACAATTTAGTTGACACTTAATTTTTTTTTACCTCTTTTCTTATTCCATTATATCACCTGTAATACTACAGTTTTCTTTCTTTTTTATCTTTATCTGAGTAGGTGTCCGTGGATAATCGTCATCTAGCAAATAAATTCTGACTGTGCAACTAGGCACTGACAGAACAGAGACAAGTGAACAAGTGAACCATGTTCATTTGCAGCACTCAGGAACTTAAAGTTCATATTTTACTCAGGGATTGTAATTCCCCACACTCATTGAGTGTATAGTTCTAGTGAGAGACCAAGGGGGGTTAAAAATGTAATAAATGATATCACATAAACGAAGAGAATTTGAGAAAAAATATGCAGATGAATTGATTCTCTGCCAGCAAAATTGTCTTCTTTACGTGTTTATAATATAAAGTACTTACATATCTGAATATATACACAAGTTGATACTTTAGTCCCAGCCAACTGCAGCTGCTATTAAGAAATGCAAACAAAATCAATTGATTGGTTCCAATTAAAGGAATAAAGAAAAAAACTACTGACCAAACCTCTTACCAGAAACCAGCACCAAGGTTTAAAAGTCAATCTCAATGCCACTTGCACGTGTAGATTAAAAAACAAAACAATTGCATCAATACAATAAGCAAACAAATCTTCAAAATTTTATTGTTTGAATTTAAATTGGAAATTTTTAAACCAAAACCTTTGACTAATGATGTAACATTATAATATTTATCAGTTGAAAAAATTATGTCAGCTTAAATGTTATTATCCTTAATATTTTTATTAATAAACACTCTTAATAATGATCTCTTAAGCCGTAACTAATGTAGTCCACAAATGAGAAATTATTGTAACAAGTTCTGACTAAAATCTACTTGACACAACTTGTTACTACTTTTTTTATTATAACTTAACATAAGAAAAACAAGATGGTAGAGTTTATTATAACAAATTCTCTAGTATAGTTTCAATTTTTCAATAAGATAATTGGACATCTATATAAACTCGTAAACCTAGTACTCTTCTCATCCTCGTATCTTTAAAACACAACTACCTGATAAATATCTCATTTCAAACCATCCATTTACTTCAGTTTCTTTGAAAGGATGAAGAACCCTCTCAAGCATGTTCCAGCTGCAGAAGTTGCCAACAGGAACAGGTTCGGAAACACAAACCCATCTCTGAAAAGAGGACAGATTAAATCCAAGATAGTGGTTAGTGTTTTTCATTTCATTGCCTCTGTAATTTGTTTAGCCTGATCAGCAGGAGATCTGCATTTAAAAATAGCCACTTAGCTTGGAGCAGGGCTGAATGATGCACAAGGATTTGGTTGTTTGTATATTGAATCTACAATCATTTAGTTTTTCATTTTCTTCCTTTGACTAATAATATATATTATTATTAAGACTTATATAATGAGCATCTGAAAAAGGAAAAAATCAGAGAATCTAATTGGAAAAGAAATAGATTTTTTTTTTCGATTTTACTGTCACTCCTTACAGTACCCAATTTCTGTCTACCAATTGAAATAAGATGCAGCACAAAACTTAATAAGCTTAATTCATAGAATACTTTGACAACAACCAACCTAAATAACCAATTTATCCAGATTTTTCAGAAGGCATTGGACAACATGAAACTAAATGAACACTAACCATTCAGGTAAGCAAAACACAATAATGAAGAATAACTAAAGTCCCACAGCAAATTCTGACATGAACTACAAAAATTCTGACATGAACTACAGAAGCACATGTGTACTCCAAATATTGTGACATTAAATTTTAAGACTAATATGCAGGTTTTCCTATACAGGAAACCCTTCCAAAAAGGAAACCCTTCCAAAAATTAATGTATGCCGCGAAATGTGACAGAAACACGGTATTCTTTAGTAAAAGGCGAAAGAATAGTTCGCTATGTTTCTAACACACGGCTCCATGTCTAATGTAAATACTGAACAGATGTTTATAGCACAAGTAATTTATTAGCTCTTAGTAAACCGGTCGATATGGGCTTTGATCAAAGAATACTTTGACGCCTCAGCACATACCTGGACTTAAAAGCAAGCAACTATCACTTGGCATAACATCTCCGGCAAAGTAACTGAATTCTGCCTCAACACGCACCTGGACTTAAGCAAACAACTATCACTTGGCATGACATCTCCAGCAAAGTAACTGAATTTTAATATCTCAAAATTAACTTGCAGATATAGGCAACTGGAGAGGGGAGGACCATAGATGCAAAGGAGTAATTATCCCTCCAAGTGATTTGAGTTTATGTTAAGATGGGAGTTGATTAGGCTCAGAAAATTACCAACGTGCCCAAAATCATTGATGGTGTTTTTGCACGGACTGAATTCTACAGAATTACAGGATTCCACTACAATGGAAACACACCTAAACATTGATAATCATAACAATCCAATACATAGAAGGGTCTACCAAATAGGTAAACTCCTCAAAAATTGGAACAAGCCATTTTTGTGAAGAAAGCACAGTATTTTTAAGTAAAAGGCGAAAGAATAATTTGCTTTGTATTCATCACACGCCTCCATACTTCATGAAGGGAAGAACCCTTCCATTTTGTAGTCTAAGCAACATGATTTCTTTTAGTATGCTACTTAATGTAGACTTTGGTAAGACATGTGAACACTCAGACAAATCATTTTGTGTTACCTTTCATCCCAGATTTAAGAGACGATTGTCACGGTCCTCCAATTTTTCATCTCACTTTCTTATCCTTCTATTACAAATTTACTGTGCTAAGAAAGCCTTTTCTGTGCTATTATGACTCTGTACTCTTCCAGGGATTGTGGTAACTAGTTACGCCCTGCATTCTACATGGTAGCCAGTAATAATTGCACAGCATAACAGTATCTTCAAGAAAGTGACCAAATTTTCTTTTGTCCAAAATTAACTTGTAGATATAACTAACTGGGAAAAGGGATAGTACAAAATTGAATATATGTAACAAACAAGATATGCATGTAGATACAACATTGAGAGGTTGATGAAGCTCTGGATATTGCAAAATTTGATGAAAAGAAATGCATTGGATGCTTTCTGGATGAAACAACTGCAACACAACATTATTCATTCGGCTTAGTGCTGACTGAACTGAGAAAAGTTTATATCTTTCTGGTGTTTTGTTTCAAAAATAGGAATAAGATGAATTTAAGTCTTGTTATATTAATGTTGGTTTTCTGATTATCATTATTCAGTTGTTCTTTTCTTCAAACTTGTATGTTTCTTAGTATGGCAAATACAAGGTGTAAGCTTCATCGTTGTCATAATTTTCAGGGAAAATGAGAATTAAGGTCAAGTATGTTGTTGCCGCGACTGCAAAGCATTAAGTGATAATGAATTAAGTTTGTTTCTTTGTACGTAAGAAAATTGGAGATGAAAACATACTACATTTTACTTTTCCTTCATATCCCTAACATCTCAGAAGTGTCTTTTGAGAAGCAACAATCTTTCTGTGGAAGCTGCATTCATCATGAGCTAATTACATTAACCAACTCCATGCTCCAAAATCAGTGGCAAACCCTCTAATATCATGTAATATTCATCTTTGTTTCCCCTTCAATCCTCATTTCTCAGTTAACATTACCCAACCATGTTCCTTCTAATACATTTATAAAACATAAGGTCTTTGAGACTTTAAAAACTTTGTATTCATTTTCTTATTGAAAAAGTATACTTTAACATTATTATTCATAATTTATCTTTATTTGACACCAAATTTTTATAATAAAATATTATATAATAATAAAATAATAATTTATTTTAGTATTAAATGAATGTATTTTAGTGTATATAGTGTCAAAATATTATAATCTCTTTTTGTCATATAAAAGATGACAGTAAAATCAAAATTGAAAAGGAGAAAGTAGATAATTTGTTTAGCAAATTTAGGAGTGAAAATAAGTTTTTTAAAATTTCAGAGATTAAAATATCTTATTGAAACAATATCAATTATACCAATTTCAAGCATTTACTCTTTACGACACTTTTGAAAGGACCACCTACTTTATTTACTTTGATTTAATAAAGAAATAGCTTCACCACATTTTATTTTTTTTAATCATATATTATATAATATCGTATCAACAAATAATTTATTTCACTTTTATATTACAAATAAACTATTTGTCTAACATGATATTTAATATTTTTTTTCGTATCAAAAAGTTTAATGGTCAAAAAAGTGTAAAATAGTTTTATTATATTTATTAACACTATAAAAAAATTTGATTTTAGAAATCAATTGATCGGTCACCAAAATGATAAAATTAGTTACTAATTTAATTATAGACTAATTTATAATTTAAAAATATAAATAACTAAAACTTTGATAAATAATATTAGATATTAATTATCTTACTTAACAGCTTAAATTTAGTTTAATGGTTATTTTGATCTCAATTAATAACTATTTTATTTAATAATTAAAATTAATATTTAAATAACTTTTTTTTTTAAGAAGATTGTCTTTTATAACTTTTAAGATAATTAGTATACAAAACAATAAATTTAATATAAAAAAGCAGTTTTTTAATTTTTTTCTTTATAAATATAAAAGTTTATTTTCATAATTATGTTACTTCTAAAAATAAGTTTTTAAATCATTGATGAAATTGTCAAAATTTCATTATTTTCTTAAACAGCTTATTGTGTTGCCAATATCTTTAGTCAACTAGGTTAGAAATATTTTCTGACAATTAATTATTCCATGAGGCAATTATTTGCTCAACAGCAAATTTTAAGGGGTCGAATTATAAGAAAGGATTGCTTTAGTTAAACGTAAGGGCTTACTGAATAAAATATTATTTATTAGTTATTTATTTAATAAAAAAATAAAACCCTTCTCGTATAAGCTGTAAAGTATTTTCTTAAACTATCATGAAAAGCTTTTGAAGATAAATATTAAAATAATTTTGAAACATGCCATATGTTACTTTTAAGACATTACCGAAAATATATTACTTTTTATAACTCTTTTAAACTCTTACACGGGTAATCGTAAATTCAAACGAACTATACATAAACTCCTTCTGAAAACATTGTGCAGACTAAATTCTTGAAATTATACCTTTTTTTTTTTGTTTGGTTTTATTAATGGTAACGTTTATACCCTTTAAATTAATACAAACGTTTGTAGACTAAATTCTTGAAATTATACCCTTTTCTAATAGTGACGTTTAAAGTACTTCATTCTTTTTACAATAAAAGGATTATAATTTATAAATACTTTTTTATATGAACTAGAAAACTGAAAATATTGTTAGGAAATATTTAAATAAATCTTTCATTTCAAATTCCTTAAAAGTATGAGTTATATAAACTATTATTGTATTAATTGATATATTTTATCAATGATTTAAAGATATTGATTCTGAATTCAAAATATTTCGAGCTTGATATCCATTTTATATGAGATCATATTATCTTTTACATCTAACAGAAAGATTTCAAATTACAAATATCCTTGCTAAGTTTTGAAACTTCTTTCAAAATATTTAAACATAAATTTGTGATAATTCTTAAACCCACCATAAGTTTTGAAAAAAAAACGATAATGTATGTAATAAAATAAATATAACTGACACAACAGTGAAATCATATTAGTGTATGTCTGATTTTATTATAAAAGTCTTCTCCGTGTTTCTCTTCAAGTACCTTAACGATACAAAATATCTATCCTCTATTTTCTTTTTTTTCTTTCTCCCCCTTCATTCCAGGATATCAAATTTGTGATTCATGATAGATCAATTGTTCAATGTATTTCACCCTGTCACATTATATTATATAATTTTTTTATCAGCATATTATATTATTTATATATAGTCAAAAATTTTATCTATTGGCTCATCTGACTAATGAAAATAACTAGGAGAGTTGAGAGAATCCGACACGCTCCATTATGTTTTTTCTGTCTCTTTTGTCATTATTATTTCATGTTCCTTTTAGTGTTCGGTGGGCGATATCTTTCAAAGAAAGAAGACTATAATAAAATCATTACATTCTCGAGTGCACTTTTTATCAGGTGCTATGGTCTGTCTAAATAGTTCAATTGATTCTTATATACAAATTATCATCCAAGAAAGTGTTAAATCTCTCATAAAGCTGCACGTACAATCAAACTTTTTTTTTTTTCAAACACTAAGAAATCCAACATATATAATTTATGAAATTCCTATTTATGTTCCATGCACAGACAATTTTAATACTGTTAGCATATCTCAGAGTTCATTTTACGAGGTTATCATCAACTTAATTTATAGATAATTTCAGTTCCATGCATGCGGAACACATAATACTAATCAAGCACACACTCATGTTTCACAGCCAAAGAAATAAGAAAATATAAAATGAGAAAAAAAACAAAATGTAATTATTAATGTTTATATGTAATGTCAATCATGATGGAAAATTATGCTGGGGGCACTTGCTGAGTATAATTATTGGGGAAGTCTGGTCAAAAAGGCATTGAATGCTTG
>Ga0099825_1000037_pt1 | contig 74245 bp, 30 predicted proteins | sample SiratroredBW_FD_76838 | JGI IMG/M metagenome (GOLD analysis project Ga0099825, IMG submission 76838) | Root nodule microbial communities of legume samples collected from California, USA - Siratro red BW | ecosystem: Host-associated > Plants > Roots > Nodule | place: USA: California | collected...
AAATTATTATATATTTTATATTAAAATTAATTTTTAACTCTTTTTAAATAATTTTTAAAACCAAAATAAATTATTTTTTTTTAATTTAGGGAAAAAAAAAAAAAAACCAACGTCCTCCTAATCCGTAGCTTACCGAACTATCACTGTTTTGTTTTAGTTTTTGGTAAAAAAAAAAAAAAAAAAAGTGGTAAATTAAATTTTAAAAAATAATTATTTTTATTTAATATTAATAAAAATATAAATATTTATTTTAATATATATATATATATATATATATATATATATATATAAATAGAATAAACAAAAAAAATAATTCAAATTATATGTAAAAAAACATTTAGCAACTAAAAAAATAAAAAATTTTAAACAAATTACTCGTGTCATCATTTCTACATTATTCATAAAGTAAAGTACATATTACACATGTATGTACTTATATTTTACTGTTCTCAATAAAGATACGAATATCCTTTATACGTATATAAGCATGAAAGAAAGAATTTATCCAGAATAATTGTTTTTTTTTTTTTTCATTGAGAGTTATCAGAGTTATTTTCTTTAAAAATATCACATATATTTTAAATCTTTGCTGAGGATTAAAAGTAGCCACACTTATAATCGTATTTTTTTTAATTACACATTACTTTATTTTAATGAGTGTAGGCCTAAAAGTATATACTAAAATTACTCTTATAAATAGATTTTTTTTACACTTACCATCACTTTACCACTTTCAACAACACCAAAAAACATGGTGAATTGGTTTCGTTTGCAATTTTTGCATGGAGAAAAAGGAACAGCAACCCTCCCTTCTCCATTCTGGTTACTATTTGAGTGATTGGTGGGAGTAAAAAAGGGTAGATTCTCTCCACTGATGGAGATAGAAAAGAGCGATGACCCAAAGAAAGCAAGTTTATTTACCTCTGAGGTTGTCGGTGGTGACATTAAAAAACGAAAAAGAAAAGAAAAAAGTGCGGCTATTGAAGGAAAAGGCACTTGCTTGCACTGCATAATAACCCGACATTTTGCTAATGGCAACAAGAACACCAATGATCAACAACGGTCTCATTTACCACTCACTCGACCCAACTGTATCAGCATTCAACACCTGTCTGTGAAACCTGTGACCCTCTTCGTGATTCCCACCTTTGTTAACGTAAAAATCCCAACTTTGTTTCCTTTATCAATTGGGGTCCCCTTGAAAAAGACGCCACCCCTCATCATTATTCAATTCGGTGAACCAGGCCAGGTGTCCATGTGAACTCCTTTACTCTCTCTCTCTCTCTCTAATACCCTTCAAGCACAGACACATATCTGCACTTCACAACCCTCCAAACAATATTTTTCTATAAATAAAACCACCATTATGGAGATGGGGTTTACTCTTTCCTGAGACCCCTCTCTCTTTATTCTTCTTCCTCCTTCTTCTTCTTCTTCCTGCATTAGTTCCCATTACACTTCTGGGGGAAAAGGGGTCACTTTTCAGATCCAACGTTGAGCCTCCACACATCATGATAGAGCCCGGTTGCCTGAATCAGGCTCACCCTTGTAGAGCGACAACACTTGCTACTCTTTCATTGCTGTTCTTCACACTAGTGTTCTTCTCCAGCTTCACCAGTGCTTCCTCTTCTTCAGTGTTTCCGGTGAGTTCTTTCAGTTTCTTTTAAATAATTTGTTTGGTCTTGGAAAGGTTTTTCCATTTCTGATTTCTGTGGAGCAGGAATGCTTTTCCTGGCTACTTTTTCTTTCCTCAATAAGGCTTGTTTTTATTACCTTGAACTTTTATCATCTGTCGGTGTGTTTATTCACTGTTCATACTGTATATTATGGGGTGTTCTAACTTGTTCTTTCTTTTTTAGTTGTTTATTGATTGTTAGGTGCTTTTTTGAGTTGCAAACTGGAATTTATTCTAGAAATTGAAGCTTGATAAAAAAAAATGTTTTTTTTTTTTGGTATGGCGGTTAGCGGAAGACTAAGAAACGCTGAAGTTAAGGTTAGATGTTGGTATTTAAGAAGAAAGAAGAAGAAAACTAAGGATTTTCCTCTCGGGTGAACGCTTTGGCAGGTTGAAAGAAATAAGAAGATTTAATGAACCATTTAATGGAATCAATTGACTTGGTGTGGTTGGTGACACTTGTTTACCTAATTAAGGGGCTATTAATTTTAGATCACAGGTTTCGGGACCGCGTTTTTCATTTTTGGAGGCGGGTGAGATTATTTTGTCGTTACATGTTAGAAATTAATAAAAAGTTAGTTTTTATCTGAGAGAAAAATTAAAATTTTACTTTTTTTCACCCCATGTGAGTTAAATTCCATAATGGCGTTAGGAAAGTTTATTTCACAATTAAGTTGTTAGGAGGGGGTTGAGTAATGGCATTTTATTGGGCATGCTTATATGCCTTGTGGATTCCTTAATTTCTATGATCTATGGATTGTTGTGCCACCATAATGATCACCATTTTAGAAATGAACCATACTTGAGAACCTGGTTATGTTGAAGCTTCCTAGTTCCTAGGTTTTATTTGTTACTGCACTTGTCATTAAACTTTTGTTTGTTGTCATGGTGCCTTATTCCTTTCAACTAACTGTATGCAGGAATTGAATCCTATAAAACCTAGACATTCGCGTCTTCTCAGGAGCGCCGTGCAACGTGAAACTGTAGGAATTAATTGAGCAGTGTATACATATCAATTCAAGATACTTTTTGATGGCTTGTGTTTAGCAGTGGATGTTGATTTTATGTTTTATTTTTTTTTCTCCTTGTTTAGCCTGCATCACAGCTTTCTGAACTATGGTCACCTCTGGAAAGCCAAGGATGGAAACCCTATGTTGAATCAAATAAGCCAAGTGAGGAACATTAATAACATTTACTTTATGATGCTCTAGATTTTAGAGTACATGAAATTTTGGTATATATATAGGCTCATTTGTTCTTTCTGTGTCTTGACAATTGAATTAAAGCAGAATTACCAGAAAAGTCTGAGGGATACATCCAGGTCTTTCTCGATGGAGGTTTGAACCAACAAAGGATGGGGGTAGGTATTTAAAAGCCTTTTAGTTAGATCAAAAGTTTCCTTAAGTGTATAGGTGAAAGGTACATAATTTGATCTTAGTGTTTACTTTTTTTTTGTGTAGATATGTGATGCAGTTGCTGTCGCAAAGATACTGAATGCTACTCTGGTGATCCCTTACCTTGAATTAAATCCTGTATGGAGAGATTCAAGGTAATTGCTGACACCATAAAATTGCATTTATTTGCCCCATGGATTGTGTGTGGTGTTATATTGAGATTGCTTATGTTTCTCTGCAGCTCCTTCATGGACATATTTGATGTAGATCATTTCATTGATGTATTGAAGGATGATATTTCTATAGTTAAAGAGCTTCCTGGAGAGTACTCCTGGAGCACAAGGGAGTACTATGGCTTGGCTATTCGAGAAACCAGAATCAAGGCTGCACCTGTACATGCATCGGCCCACTGGTATCTGGAGAATGTTTTGCCTGTTCTACAGAGGTTGGTATACTTTTACTTTAATTGCTAACTATGCAGGACTTAAAAAAATGGTTAATTCAATGATTGTTTTGGACAATTTAACTTATTGAAATTAAAGCATTTGTTCATGTAACATCATTAAGGTGTATACTCTGCAGAATACTGTATGTATACTACTACACTCTTTGTGTATTTATGAAGATATGATTGAGTTTAAAGTGTAGTGTGATGTTGCCATCATTGTATACTCACTTACTTATGAACTTCTAATATCCTGGTATGTTCCATTTGTTGCAGTTATGGTATTGCTGCAATCTCTCCATTTTCTCACCGACTGAGTTTTGACAACTTACCGATGGATATTCAACATCTGCGCTGTAAAGTCAACTTTGAAGCTTTAATCTTTGTTCCTCATATCAGAGCACTTGGAGATGCCCTTATCAGCCGCCTTCGCTATCCTGATGGCTCAGCTGGAGAAACGGGCTCCAACTACCTTCAAGAGGTCACTAGTGCTGGTGCTAGTAAAAATGCAGGGAAATTTGTTGTTCTACACCTCCGATTTGACAAGGTATTACTTTGTTATTTGTTATTGATAATCAACTACCTATAGAAGGTTGCAGTATTTGTTTGCCTTATATGTAAATTGAGTGCTTATGTGTCAGTCCTTATATGTATGTCACAATATGTACATTGGCACATTCATGAATCATAATTATTTGTGTTTCACAATATAGGATATAGAAGATTTGAAATTAAGTTACACTGGGGTGTAGGATCCATTACTTCACATCTCATTTATCCTTTTACTTGTGGAACATTGTTGTGCATTTATCTCTAAGTTTAGAACTTAGTTGTGTACAATGTTTTATGACAGGATATGGCAGCACATTCAGCCTGCGATTTTGGTGGAGGAAAAGCTGAAAAATTGGCCCTTGCAAAGTATAGACAGGTTATTTGGCAAGGGAGGGTTCTTAACTCCCAATTCACTGACGAAGAATTGAGGAGTCAAGGTCGCTGTCCAATGACTCCAGAAGAGGTTGGATTGTTGCTAGCAGCTCTTGGATTTGACAACAGCACTCGTTTATATCTTGCTTCCCACAAGGTAAGATAAAGTGCTTTTCAATTTCTAAAATCAGGAAAGTGATTATGTTTTCCTTGTTTTAAAGTCAAATAGTTGATTGTATTTTTCTTCAGGTGTATGGTGGAGAAGCAAGGATTTCAACTTTGAGGGAATTGTTTCCTCTGATGGAAGACAAAAAGAGCCTTGCTTCATCTGAGCAGCGTGCTCAGATAAAGGGAAAAGCTTCTCTATTAGCTGCACTTGACTACTATGTTGGCTTGCATAGTGACATCTTCATCTCTGCTTCCCCAGGAAACATGCACAATGCATTGGTGAGTATTGCTAGATGCATTTCAGATAGCTAAGTAAAGCTTTATTAAATAGGCCCTTAAACTATTGAGTTAGTTTTTGGCAGCGTCAAACCGTCAAAAAATAAGAAGTTATGGTAGTTTTTTAGAAAACCAGGGACTCAGGTAAAAGAAAAATTACAAGATCAAGAACCCAATTAAAAAAAAGAAAACTTTAGGGACCCATTAGAAATTTGACCATAATTAAATTTAGTCCATTCCATTTATTTCATGCTGACCACAATAAATTTTGAATTAATGATTCGGTGCATTATGGCTCAAGTTTTGATAACACTAATGAATGTCATTGGGAATTTACCTTAAAGAATTCAATTGTGATTCCGTTAACAAAGCTTCTTGTTTTGGAAATATAAATAGATGTTCTTATTTAATTTGTTTTAAAACTGTTGCTGATAGTTAATGTTTTGATGATGATGATGATAGGTTGGACACCGTACTTACCTGAACTTAAAGACCATAAGGCCAAATATGGCATTGATGGGTCAGCTTTTCCTGAATAAAAGCATAGAGTGGTCAGAGTTTGAGGATGCAGTGGTTGAAGGTCACCAAAACAGACAAGGCCAACTAAGGCAGAGGAAGCCCAAGCAATCCATTTACACTTATCCAGCTCCTGATTGCATGTGCCAAGCCTAATTAGTACTACTACTAGCATACTTAATTATTGCTCACGGATGTAGCCTCTGTATTTTATAGTTCTGTGTCTTATTATTTAACATATCTGGTTAAAAATAAGAAAAGCATTACCATATGGGGTGTGTGTTATCATGTTCTTGATAAGAGTGCTTGAGAGTTAGTTGTGTATTGTGTGAGAGATGTATTTATCAGATGATGGCATTCTTAGCAGGAGCCAACCATATTATTTTATAATTCAATAACATCAGCCATATAGTTCTTTATCACTCCATTATTATAAACTAGATTGTAACTTGGTTTTCACGTGAGTTTTGTTACTGTTATCTATCTCAATTAATCTCTACATGTAGCAAATTTTCCTTTACAATGAACTTTAATTATTGTAATGTACAATCACGAGACTAGCTATTGTCGGGTCTACAAATTTGGACGTTTCAAAAAGTATGGTTCTTGATATGGCCGTTTATCTGAAGTGTTTCATTCGTGACTTGAAATATTTGTCTTTTTCTTAACTGTTCATTGGTCTATTGAATTTGTCTTTGGGATTCAGGCCAATTGGCTAAAAACGAAGTGATTTTCACTGGCTGTCAAATGAAGTTGTGCCACTTGTTTAAGCTGTTATTTTTCAACTGCAAATCGTCCAAATTATTCTGTTGGTGGAATAGTTGATGTGAATTTGGAAGCCTTATCTGAAAGTTTTTGTATTTGGTTCCACTTTTTTCCAGTGACTCCACTCCAATAACTAAGCATTTCATTTTCTTCGCTATTGTTTGAGTAGAGCACTTGTCACGCGCATTCAACCAATTATTTAGAAACAAAAGAGGAGTAACTTTCATTAACTTATTATTGGAAGACCATAAATTAAATTGCACTTGACTTGCTGCTGATTCTTTTTCATTTTAATCACCTTACACTATCCAAATTTTAATTTTTCAGATATATTTGAACAATGAAATTTATATTCTATGTAATTATGTTAACAAGAATAACTGCATCCTGCAATAATATATATATATATATATAGAACATATTTTACTTTTTAATATACCTTTTAATTATTTATTTCTGCTTTATTATTTTTTAAATAACTGTCAAAAGTGATTTTTTCACACATTTTTATTTATTTTTCTATAACTTTCAAACTCTATTTATTTTTTCTCTTTATAACAGGTAACTTCAAATTTTTCATATGTTAAACTAGCTAAAACATGCATTCTCATATTTTTATTACATTAAAATATATGATTTTATTATTTCTATGAATAATTAATTAAAAAATAATATAATTTTATAAAATAATATTATATGTAGCCGTTATTTTTCAACAGAAAAATTAATTAGTTATTTTGAAATAAAATGTATTTAGTTATTTTCAAATAAAAAATTATTCAATTATTTATTTATTTATTAAATAAATAAATAATTTTATTTATTAAATGGTAAAAATGTTTAATTAAAATATAATAATAAAAGAAGTAACCAAATAACGTATTCTCTAGCATAAATAATTATTAAAATAAAAGATATTATTAAATTATAAAAAAATCGTAAAAATAATTATGAAAGTATTGTAGATAGTATTTTTTATTTATTTTGTAGATAGTTTTTTTTATTATAGGTAGTTATTTTAGTTTAGAAAAACAATTACTCAGATAATAAAATGGTAAAAATTTAGATACATGAAAAAAAATAATCTCATTTATTAATTAACTGTTATAGATAACCTTTCAAAGTTAAAAACAATACAAAAATAAATAATTATAAACAAATATAGATCAGAAAATATAAAATTAAAAATTAGTATACATATGTAAAATGATAGAAGTTATTACAATAATTAAATTTTAACTTAATAAAAATAAGATATTATGACGTTGACTACACAATGTGTCTGTGATTTCGCTAGTAGTAATAATGTAAATTATGTAATTTCGTTTTTCTATAACATTTAAAATAAATATTTCAGATAATGTTTTAAGGGGCTATGCTCCAAAATGAATATTTTTTAGTAGGTTATCCTTAAGGTCTTATCTTTTTCAATTTATAGTTTTAAATTAATTTATAATATTAAATAATTCAAATAATTAAAATAACGTTAAATCACAATATAAATTTATATCAAAAATACAAAACATAATCTATATTTTAAAGATGTTTCTTTTTACAAAGTTTATTTATAATATAATTATATATTTATTATAATTTATTAATATAAATCAAACATTGATCTTATGCGTTACGCGTCCTGAAATAGAAATAGAATAGTTGTACGTTGTTGCAACTTTGTTGTTCTTTTGGAATCCAAAAGTGAGTATAATTATCACATTCTAATATAAATGAAAAAGTTAAAAAAAAAAAAAAACCTTATATATCTATTATCTTAAAATTTCAAATTAGAGGTGAGGTGAATCTTTTATGTAAATTTGATTCATGTTTCGTTATTATAATTTTCGTCGTATTTTCTTACATAAGATAAATTTTTAATGTGAAATAGTCTTCATTCTTTTATTCTTTTACTTTTTAAAAAAATAAAAATCCAAACTAGAATTCGGCTTCCTAAAACCAAATTCATTTAAAGGAACATCACTAACAAAGGCTCAATAGTGCTAAGAGAATATTTTCCTTGATAGAAAGACTTCTCACCGTTTATAATTTGGCTTTCGAGGGATTAAATTCCTGTGAAGTAAATGGGTTTGGGGTCTAATTTGAGAATGACTGCTTCTTCCTCCACCTCCATAAAATTTTATATTTCCAAAACATTTTTACCGAAAAGACTTAAAGTGTCTTTTGGTAAATGACGATGGTGACTTTCGGATTAACTTAATCTAAAATAAAAAAAATGCATTTTAGATTATATTTTCAAAATTTTACTTTAGAAGTTATTTTTGTATTTCGAAATAAACTAATTCAAAAAATAATTTTGTATTCTAAAATAAGTTAATTCAAAAATTAAAGTAAAATAGAATTATATAATCAAATTTGGAAGTTATTTTTAAATTTCAAAAACTCTTTTTGAATTGAAGAATACTTTCTGAATTGTATAATCCAGAATGTTTTTTTACAAATTTTTTAAGATGTAGGATGAAATGATTAAGGATATTGAGGTTATTTACTAAATTTATTTAAAGATATTTAAGTTTTTTCATGTTCTCTATGAAAGTGTGTGGAAGAAACTATGGAGGTGCTGAAAGAAATAATCTTTGAGAGTTAAATTCTTCTTAAATGTAAATGGGTTTAGTTTAAGAATTAAAAGACAAAAACTTTCTACACCCCACCATTGCATCCCATCATAGACACGAAATTACTAAAATATTCTTTCTGTTAACTTTTGAGGAAAATATTTTTCAGAAATTTTTGAAAAACATTTTTCAGAATATAAATTTAAATTCCAGAAAATATTTTTCAAAATGTGAATTTTATATTTTGAAAAATATTTTTCAAAATTATATTCTAAAACATAAAATTTACATTTTGGATAATGTTTTCTGAAATTTATTTGTAAAAGTATTTTTCGGAACTTTTCGAATTTTTTTAAACTAATGGAGTGCTGGTCTCAAATGATGGGTGCAGAAAGTTTTTGCCGAATTAAAATGGAGGTGAGTTAATTTGGTTAATATTTTTCTCCTTAAAATGGGTATATTTTGGAAAAAAATTCCACTATCTGATTAGAACCATTATCCCACTGTACCTTGAGACCATGGCGCACACAAAGGATTTCAGCCAATAAAGCATTAGAAACTCCTTCATGTTCGTAGAAACCTTTTACGATATTTCTCTGATAATCTCTAATCAGACCACCAAAACCTACATGATAAGGGTTGGTAACTGTGCTACCAATCTACCTTTAAAACCACAAAAGTTAAGGGTTGGTTTATCCAAGATATCTGTACAGTACTCCCACTAGCACCTGGAATCCTCAGTGTCAAAGGTACATGAAATGCAATACAATAACATTTTCAGAAATTCCATCAAAGACCAATTGATTTCTAGCACACCAGGTGACCCGCATGGTCACCTGAATAATAGCAACGAAACTAGAAATCTTTCCATCTATTGCAGTCAGCTTTTCATCCAATTCAAAATTGAGCTTATAATGTTATAGTCGAAAAAGTAATATATATATTTGTGCAGAACAATTGACACTTCATTGCACACAAAAGGTGGTGCTTATAGCCCAATACTTGATGCTCTTTAAAGTGTAGATCTAAATTTTATATTTGCTCATTCGTGATTCTAGTAAAGTAAAAATGCATACTACACTATTTGACATTATAATTGAATAATTGAAAACCCCTTTTCCATACATTGCTGAAAACTATTATGCAATGATATGACAATACAGCTCGAGTTCTTTGGTAGAAGGGGTGTGACACATGAAATGGCAATATATACAACTCCCTATGGGAAACTGCTTCAAAGCAGTGCACTACTGGACTTGGAACATTGATGTTGAAACAACTAACTAGTCATTTCCATCTAGAGCCTTGGGAGATCCATTTCCACCTTGGAATGCAGGCATTTCTTTTGCCTCTCGAGATGTCACATTGTCAATCTCCTCATCAATGGGAAGTGTCCTCTTTGATCCCTCCAATGCAACACCTAGCACTATATTCTCTTCAAGAACAGTCCTGGATGCATGAGGCTGTGCAGCAGACTTCTTTTCCCCTTGTGGTTTTGATGGCATATTCGTATTAAGTCCACCAGTTTTGTCAGCATTGTTAGATGAGGAGGACACTACATTGTCAGACTCAATATTTGGCTTTATGTTTTTAGTGGCATGACCCTTGGATTGCTTGGTATCTATGTCCTTCTGGGCTACATTTTCTACTACCAAACCAGATACTTTAGATTTAGAAGAAGATTCTTGAACCTCCACGTTTTCCTTGTTTGAATCTGATTTCAGTGGCTTGTTTTCACCCACTTCTGGATCAGGTTTCGGTGTCACAACTGTCTTTCCATTTGTGTCAGAATTAGATGTCACAACTGTCTTAGAGTTTCCATTTGCATCAGAGTTAGATGTCTTATTATCTTGATCAACAATTGGTCGTGCTGATCGACTTTTCATCTTATCCTCTCCATTGATTTTGTAAGACGGTTCAATCACTAATAATGGACGCTTAGGTACTGTGCCAGCACCAGTGCCAAATGTGGAATCTGCAAACGGTATATTCTCCAAGTCAGCATCACTGTATATTTTCTGCAGGGTACGGACCGGTGTGGCAAGCCTGGCTCGGTGATGGCCTATAACTCTAAGAAGATCCAACAATATTGCTTCCTATTTCTCAAAATTCAAAGAGTGAAAAATCAGCTAAATCCAAGAACAGTAATACAAAATAGAAAGAAATCCTAGTTTATGAGATGCTTATCTCACTGCAGATACTTTATTTTAGATAAATAAGGAAGTATTCTTGCCTTAACACACAGATATTCTTCAAAATGTGAGGTCTTAACAAAACAAGAGACCAGAATCTGTGAAAATAATAGAAAAGAAATGTTACAAATATATATATTACCACCATATATTACATAGATAAAACATGGGCAATAGTCAAGTTTGATCATGATTGATGGAAGTTCCAATCTGATAATATTGGTACATGATGGAACATGATAGATGCACACGTAACAAAAGCAGGTATGTGCTGTTTATATAGGTACTTTACAGTACTTTTATAAGGTTTAGACACTAAAGCATGTAGACTATCAAGATCAGCCTATTTCACGTACTCATTAACCTATTTTAAGTACCCTATTTTGGACAGTGAAAACGGTATTGACAAAGATATCCCAAGTATTTAAACATGATATTTACCATAAAACATAAAACTAAATTAAAATTGATCTAAATATAAAGCATAATAGGAAGAGGAAACTAGAGATTCATAGAGAAACTGTTTGCTACTCTCTTATAACTTTTTAATTAATTGAATAGTAATGAAGTTCGCGGGTAGGTTTAAAGCATGAATCATGATTATAGAAAGAACTCGAGGTTAGATCACATCTATAAAAAACAAAGCACAGAATGAATTCTTTCTCAATAAACTATTTATGGCATAATGATAACTGTAGCTAAATATTTATGGAAAAAAGGAATGAAGAATAAAATACTATTTCCGAAATAAGATCCTGTTCAGTTAGCACAGAATCATTGATTTGCAAGATTAACTACTCCATACTAACCAAAAGAGCCTGATTTTCAGGATTTATGTTCTCCAAAAACACTCTCCTGTGCAACCTCTGTTGCTCAACTTGAGGATTTTTGGCCAATACCTTCCGCATGTCAGCAACAATGTTCTGCAGAAGCATCGAACCATTTGTCACATCTAGGGATAATTATCATAAAATGCTCAATACTAGTGAAAACAAATAAACAATAAAACTATTTCTTACATTAATCTTATTTACATCCAAATGACTAATGGCTAGATGGGTTTTGATTCGCCAATGAGTTTTTTGACTAAGGTTCCGCACAACATTCACTGTAAATTTGTGGTTTGGAATGTGAACAGCTTCACGATCTTCACCTCTAATAATTGTTGGTGACCACCAGCCAACATGCTGCATAGCATGAAAACATCAATGCCCAAAAAATAATGACTCAAGAGCATCAAACACTAAACCATACTCTGTAATGTCCTTCTGTTAAGATATTCCATATAAGAAAAAATATATACATATTTAATAGAAGTAATTCCCACATTCAAAAGCTAAAAAGTGCCTCTTAACACACCTCAACAGTACCAGAAACCTCATATCCTTCAATCTTTGTTTGAATCCATTCATTAACCACAAAGGGCCGAGTTGCGTGAATCATCACACTTGAAAGGAAGTTAGTAAATATCTGAATAGATAACACATAATGTCAACAAGTGCCACAATAACACAAGGGAATTGGGATGATTAGAAGAAATGATAAATCAATCCCACACCTCACGACCAGCAAGGGTCAGCAAAACTGTCCCAAGACCTCCTGCAGTAACCCATTTCTGGGTAGAGAAGCCTAACAATTCCATGAACAATGAAAAGGCAGCTATCCACACCGCAGAATAAACAGCTTTGCCAGCAAATTGGAATCCCATCTAAGAAAAACAGAAAATTTACTATGTCATTGAAATAGAACCACAACAAATAACCGAGCAATACACCAAAATCCAGAATTTTGTAGTAATTATATTCAAGTGGCAATGCAGTAGCCAAGCTACTGTCTTCCACCAATGATATATAATCTAAATACATAGACACCCATTATAAATTCTTCTAGCCTATGTACATAGTAAAAGATATAGCCATCATATATTTAGTTCTCAGTTCTTCATTTTTTATGTAGATAAAAGTTAATTTAGAAGATTGATAATCTTCACTATGCATAAAAAAAATTGATAGGTAGAAATGCTATATCCAAAAGCTGAAAAATTACTTATCATTAAATAGCTGGGCAGATATATTGCCCAACTAATGTCACTGGCTGATTGAGTGATAAATCAAGTTTCAATAGAGTCAAAATATGTAATTAAATTTATGACAGCCAACAGGTAATAAAATATATGGAATCCACAACATATTTATCATGTTTAAATTCATATAACTATAATGTCTGTTGCCTAGACAAAAAGAAAAGATACAGACATTTCTCGTCTCACTTGCATCAGTACTCTCTGCTAAGAATTTCTGTGATTGTTGAATTACACTGCACAAGAGAATCACACAATAAGTTTATGGAAGAAAAACTTAGTAAATATTGTAAACTGGAACCCCAAAACCGGCTAAAGTATTCAAACTGGCTACAACAATGATAATCTTGAAAGAATTATAGTTGAACGGTCCCGTCATAAAGCAAATAAAAAGCTGAGATAATAAATATGTAAGGTATCACATTTGTCATAGCAATAGAAAATCAGGCAATTTCTCTCGTAAAAGAGGAAGAAAAGCCTAAATAAGTGCATCATTAAGTGACCAAAATATTCATAAGTTTCAGGAGATCAAATGAAGGCGAGGAAACAGGCATACCTTGACAAACAATAGGCAAAGGCCAGAACTGTTGACAATGATCTCACAAAATTCAGAAGTCGTTCCTTAACAACCTGGCCAGGTTCTGAAGGTAGAATTAATGGCTCCAATGCTCTGCAATTAGTGAATAAATCAGCACATGGAGAATAGCGCATCAAAGAAAGATATAACAATTCAGAATCTGATAAAGTTATTATCATAACAAAAACCTGCATATAAGTATTGCTCCAGTCCATAACAGTAATGGCCGAAGGTAAGAAGTTACTATGTAGTGAGTGGTACTTTTCTTCCAACTATTATCACTCCTCTACAATACAGAATTAGGTATCAAATGCACTGAATCAGTTAAAATAGTTAATACAAGAAAAATGAAGAATTGCAATATAACCTGAAAAAGTATTTTCCTTATCTGGAACAATAATGGACCAACACCCCATATTGCAAAAATGACAACGCCAATTGCAGGAATCAACTTTACAATGATAGGACTATTTTGTAACAAATTACTAGACCTGCATAAAAGCACACAAGTGTATACTTTAGAATACATGGAAATATCCAATAATATTCTTTCATAGCTTAGAATAACCTCTAGATTTCCTTATTATAACTTCGGATTGGTTACCATATTTCCTCATCAAATCATGATTTAATTTCTTAGTATAATTAAGAGTCAGTGTTGTAGTTTTTATGTATGAACACACAAACACATCAATATACTGTAATACATAATAGTTAATATCAATCAGTATTTCGTTCTCTTTTACCAGAGTGTTTCAAACAGTTTTATGGCTTTCGTATCCTCCTGGCAGTTATAGGTGTGTTATTTATTTTGGCTACTTCCGTCATTGGTTTGTTCAGTTGTTGTGACTATCTGGCTTGCCTTAACACTCATATTTGTCAAGAGTTCATATCTCCTACAGCATACATTTTTAGTGTGCTTCTAATAGCCTTTGGCCACTGTCTCCGATCCCCCATTGTCATGTCATCATTATTGCCAGTTTAGACCTTTGCTTTGCCATTTGCGACTTATCCAACTTTTTTTGTCAAGTGTTTGGTTTAATTTCTCTCTTTTTATTAACCCACATCAGTCAGCCCCAGTTTTCCCAGAGATGTGAACCTAACCACACAACTGGCCCTGTGGCTGTCAAGAGACATCAACAACCCTACTCTTGGGGACTGGTGGCTTCGAAGAGGCATCAACAACCCCACTTGCGGCCTTGTGGCTTTCTAAGAGGGAATATGATTAGTATGAATTAAGATAAGTACTCTAGGTCTTGTGAACACATCCATACATTGTAATTTATAATACATCTCAGTTAATATCAATTGTACTTTCATTTTCTCTATCTCTCTTCCTCCTATATCTAAAACAACCATACCAACATATACTAACCAAAAAACATTCAGATTGCTTCAATTTGTAAACTTATTCGCTGTCAAAAAAACAAATATTACCTAGCCAACACGGTAGCAGCCACCTTAGCAGCAGGAAGATCATTTGGTTGGCCAGACACTAAAAAACAATGACACTTAAAAGATCGAGCTTTGCACGATAGTGTATGTGTTGGCTTGTTTATATGACGAAGGTGTTGAAAACCCCTGCACTCCTGTCTCATGAACTACAACAAAAGACTGTCTCACTGTATATTCTAACAAAAAGAAAATGAATGAGCCATTTCTTAATTTTGAAAAGACATATCAAGTTATTCTTAATACTATAATGTAAACATTCAATCATCAATTAATCCAGTCACATAAGGAACACCTTAACAATCAACATTATTGCTTGACAATATTGCAGCGGGTAATATGCTCATGAATACGAGTCAGTTCAGATAAACTTATCAACAAACACTGATGAGAGATGAAAAAATAAAAATGAATCAAACTTCTTCATAAGCACCTATAAACTTAACAAAGCTAAATATTCTTACCTCAGAAAAGCCTTAACAGTAGGGCTTTATAATAAAAAATCTCTCACTCTATAAGCTTCCAAACTAGACCTAGGTGATTCATTGAAATAAATAGAAAACCTAGGATTGTAGCTACGTAAAAAACCATTTGCTGTCAAGTGTACTATAGATCAACAATGAAAACCTTGTCCCACTAACTGAGGTTGACTACATTGATGACAAGGTGTTATTAGACTTGGTATAAGACCAAATCCTTAGAGAAATTGTTCACCATAAAATCCCCTTTACCTTTTCATGGAAAAAAAAACGTGTAATCTTTTATGCTCACTGGGGCTTCCAGCAATCTTCTTTAAGTATTCGAATCACCTAAAACAGTTTTTTATCATCTTTTCCTAGATTGGTGCCACACCATTGCATCATTATCTTCAGTCATTTCGTATATGTCCTTTCTTGTGTTCACACATCAATCTTAAAATTCTTGTTTCAACTACTCCACCTTTTTCTCTTATTATAGATCAAACTAAAAAAAAAATGTTTTCCTAACAAAAACATGATAATAGACAAGAAATTGCACGGAACCAAAACTCAATGATACCAAGAAATCTATAACTTGAAAAAAGGTCACAGCTGCGTAATACTAAAGATATACAACAAGGCCATGAAAATATTTTGGCACACCAACTGCACAATGAATAAGCGGCAACCAACAAGACAACGTCACTATATTTTAAGAACATACCGTAATAGGATATGAAGGACCTGCCATAAATAAATGTAGCTTGCCATTTCCCGTGGCCCTCTGTAAACAATAAAGTGATATGAAGGTGAGAATGATGTTATAAAATAATGAACATTGCACAAAGAATACAGAATTGTAGAGAAATTCCGTACCGAATGTTTACTGCAGCCCAGGTTCCTGCAAAGTCCCAATCCATGGGACAACTGCAGGGAACCAGGAAGAGCCATTACTGAATCGAAACAGATACCAAGGCCTCACTGGTAGCTGGAGAATGTATTAATATGGTATTTCAGACCTTTTACACAACTCAACAAGTTCAACACAGACCGAGTGCAGCTGATAGAACTTGATAATCTTTTAATTCAGCAACCTGCAACCAAACTGATATTAATTAATATGACCATCCAAAGCTTAAGGATACAAAATATGTACATATTTCTGAACCTAAATTCCAGTAACGCTCTAGTGTTATTGAAACTAGCTCTTGATGTAAGGCATCACAAAATACTATGAGTTCAGGTGAGAATTAACAAGAATGATATCAAATGAAATTGATTTTAGCTAAAACTAATTTTGAAGTGATGTGATTTATGTTTGGATATTATATTATATTATAAAAGCAAGTTAGTAGAAAAACTCAGCATAAAATATTTACCGAAGACAAAAGCTACCTAATGTTACTTCAACTCGATCAATTTTAAACCCTGGATCAATTCTTCAACAAGAAAGCAATTCAGCAAATATCTGGCTAAAATCACAATAATTGTATTTTAATGTAACTCTAGATAGAACCTGTTTGAACAAACTAGGAAAGAAAAAATAAGAAGAAAAAAATAAAATTGACTTCTCCATGAATAAAAATTAACTTAAGCATAAGTTAAAAATCAAAATTTAGATAAGATATACGAGGGTGTTTCCAAATTAATTTATGCAAAAGCTAATTTCAAGATATAGAGAAACTAATTTCAATCTGGTTTTTTCTTTACCTACTGAAAGTGTTTATGGAGAAGTTCATTCCAACAAACCCAAAACCGAACATGCACTAAGCTAACATCAAAACCCTCACCCTCACACCTTAAAGTTTTAGGTCAGCCCTGAATTCTAAACCACCAAATTGAACAGTTCATCACCAAAACACTAAAATTAAACCCAAAAAAAAAAAAAAAAAAAAAAAAAAAAAAAAATAAAAACAAAAAAAAAAAAAAAAAGAACTCGATAATCCCTTTATATAAATAGCCTGAATTTGCAACTCACATCCCGGTATATAAAAACAATTAACAAAAAAAAAAAACAGCATGTCCACGTGAAGCTTAAGAAAAAGCAGGGGAAATTAGAATATTCGCTTAAAAGATTTGAAATTTGTAGAATTTGGAAAATGGGTTGGCTACCTTTGACGAAGAAGCATCTGTCTCTCAAAGCTTCCACCCGCAATGGTATTTTGTCTGCCAGTTTTTACGAGGCACAGCGCAAAGGAACAGAAACACAGAAAACAAAAACATGCCCATTAATTCTTGTTTTTATTTAATTATTAAAAAAATCGAAGTTTGATTTCTTGTGGACCCAACCAAATGCCTCGCCCACCAGGAATTTAGACGTTGTCATGTCAAGCACGGCTCGTCTCAGACACGCGCTGCATCTGAACACCACCGGTCTTCTTTTGGCTACATTATTTTTTGTTTTTATTTAATTGGTGTTTCTGTTCGGATAAAAATTTTACATTAAATGAACTTTTTTTAACAGATAAAAAGAATCTCTGTCACTAGTTTAAGTGGTCATATAAATAGGAAAAGCTGTAATTATTTATGTATTTTTAGTAAGAATATAAACTGCAAAACTATGTGTCATTAGAGAAAGTTCTATGAGAAAGTATTTTTTGTGCCAAAAAATTGTAACTTTCAATATATGTGTTTAGTATCTACAACATTAATAAGTTTAGATTTGGTTTTTATAATTTCTTTCTAATTTTTAATTTTACAAAATTTGTAATCGATATTTTTAATCTTTATAAAATATTTAAATTTTAGTTTTATTGTAAAACATTATTTTAGTTTGTAATAGTATTTTAAGATAAATAAATAATATTATATTTTTTTAAAAAAAGTGGCTATCATACTAACATTATATCAGGACAGGGTTATATATATTTAACCAGTTAGTAATATATAGTCAGTTAATTAGTATTATATGATAATAATAATAATAATAATAATAATACTAATCTATTTTAAAGAAAACAAAAACAACTGCATACTAAAATTAAAATTTATTAATTTTACATCATCTATAAATATACTAAAGAAAATAATGTATTTTATGTGCTTTATAGGCTTTCTAGCTGTATAGTATAGTCACTTGAACTATTCTTTTATTAAAAATTTTAAAGATGGCCTATACTGGGATCAATTTAATGTTTTAACTAAATTTAATCAAATTTTGATAAAAGAGAAAAATATATTTAGTCTACAAGTTTAATAAATAAAACTGTTTAGATAAAAATTTTCATATAAAAAAATATTCAAACACCCCAAAACTATCAATATAGAAAATAATATTTTTTTTCACAACTCAATCCAATAATTTCATATTCTTAATAAAATCTCAAATATTATAATTTATAGTTTAACTATATTTAATAATTTTTTCATTTACATCAAATTATATTTAACTACTTATATATTTATTTTATTCATAAACATTTAACTCGTCATAATTATATTAATAACACAAAATACTTATTTTTAAAATCATTTTATAAGTTATATAGAATCATTCAAAAAAATAATCGATATTTGTTAATTGAGTAGTGTATTATAGTTTGAGTGTCATTGTTTACAATTTATCTTTTTTTTTTTTTAAAGTAGCAACAATGTGTGTTGTTTAAGCATCAAGGGAGAGAAGAATAATATGACTTCTTACTACTCTGATATTTGAACATCATTGTTAAACGACTAATGGAATGTTTAAATATGTTATCTTTATCTTCAAAAAAAAATTAAAATTCAAACTTTAAAATGTCTTATTATTACTTCTTAAATCAAAATACATGTTTTGGTCCAATTTGATTTTCCAATTCTTAATTTAAAAAAAAAAAACAATATCAGTACTATAATTCACAGTACTATCCACGCAATACAATCATTGAAATCAAAATCATCAAATTAATTACAAATCCAAGAGTTTAAATATACCTTTTTGAATATCTTCCAACCATGCAAACCCATACAAATTAAAATATTCAGACAATACATCCACATTTTTTCTTCGTAATACCTTATTTATATATTAAACATATATTTACAATCTTAAACTAAAAAATTCATCTTTTAAAAAAAATAACTCACTCTAATTGAAAAGACAACACAATCTTTACAACAAATACAAGAGGAAAGAGATTTTGATATAAGGAAAGAAAACTCACTCAATTTGAATTTTGAATAGGAATGATTGAATTATATATAATTTCATAACTTAGAAATTTACAAAAATAAAATAAATACAGATATATGTATTTATATGCAAGCCCACTTTTATTTTAATTTCTCACTCTTTTATAATAAGTGCATAAATGTTACTACTTCAATATATTTTTAGCTATTGGAGGTAATATTTCTTTTAGTTCTTCAATTATACAGATTTAATGATGTTTATATATCATATGGGTGATCTATTCAACATTGATGCACTATCACCGTCTAACCTTAAAATTAAAAATAATATTTCACAAAATTAAACAATGAGCTAAATACATATTTAAATCAAATTTTAAAATAATTGATTGAGACAAACGCATAATTAAAAAAAAACAAAAAAAATAACAAAACTGTTTGTCTGTTTTCGAAATCATAGTGGAGTTCTTAAAAGAAATTTAAAACAGTGATTCAAAGTTGAAAGTTAGAAAAATCTTACAATCTAAGAAAGGCAGAAAGTTTATGGAGGCTAACTCAGGGCACAAATGGGTTGAAACCCAACAAAAGACATACAGGGTAAAGAAAATGAACTTCATATTCTATAACAGTGCTTCAAAGCTGAGTGACCTTTTTGCTAAAAATCTAGGAGATGTACATCTCATTCCTCTAGCAAATATTTTCCCTATTGCAACTAAATGTTGAGTACCTTAAATGGTGATCTTAGCTCAGAAAAGGTTTCAGGTTTATTTATCCCTGTGGAAGAATGCATCATCATATTCTCTTCATCCTCTTTGAACTTCATTCCTAGACAATCATTATTCTCAAATGATTGCACTAATCTTATCAATCTATCCATCAGTTGAGTGTCTGCAGTAGTGCACTCAGACATTTTATCATTTAATCCCTGAACAAAACCCAATAAGTTTTCCCTTTCTGATGACAATCTTGTACCACTTTCAACCAAACTTCTATTATTGTCTACCTTGACCTTTTCAAGAAAATCATCTGAACCTCTTAGTTTGTTCTCCATTTGATCAATCAACTCCTTCGCTTTGAATTGTTTTGCATCCATTTCCTCTTCAACATCCAATGCAAGCTGTTCTAATTGCTTCCAATCTACCTCTTGCAATTTCAGTTTCTCCTCCATATCATATATGTCATCCTCAAGTTCCTCTATCATCAACTTCTTCTCTTCAATTTCAATAGCTGCTAGAACCTCAGCTGCTGTGATCTTATTGCAAGCTTCTTTGGCATGAGAAATTTCAGCCTGTTTCTCAACTAGCTGTGAAGAAATGGAGGTCAAGATGCTAGTGAACTTCTCTTCCATTGAAGTCACCTGCTGCATGATCTCATCTGTTCTCATATTCTTTCCCTCAATCTGTATAGGATTCTCTTTCTCATGCTCATTGGTTCTTTCCATATTTCTCTGTGCAATCAAAGTACTTTCAAATTGTTTTCTGTGCGATTCTTGTTGTAGTCTAAGAACCTCCTTTTGAAACTCCTCTAAAATCTTGTTCTTCTCCTCTATGATTTGGAGATAACTCAATTCCACAGTTTCAGAGGACTCGGATGTTAACCCTCCTGCTGGGACAGAAGCTTCTTGTTCAAATGGGAAAACATGTTGCTGCAGACAATCTATTTCATTTTCTTTCTCTACCAACTTACAAATCAAGCTATATTTTTCTTGATTGAGGCTCACACTAAAATCTACTTGATCAAGGAGTGAATCTTCCAGTTCTTTGCGCATGACAAGATTTTCTTCTAGAACATTCTTCAAACGCTCAACAAGTGACTTCCATATTCTCAATTCAAACTCCATTTCACTTCTTTCATAGTCTGCCCTGTCTAAAGCTTCATAAGCTTCCGTGAGTTGTTCTTTGAAACCAATTTCCATATCCAAAACTTTCTCTTCGAAGAGTTGACATTTAGTTGATTCTTCTAGCATCAAACATGCTGCTTCATTGATATCTTTCTGGGCACTGATCAAAGCAGCATCTTTCAACTCTAACTGATTCTTCAAATTTGAGACTTCATCTTCCAGACGCTTTCTCTGGCTTTCCTCGTGAGCAAGAGCTTGTTTGCACATCAGTAAGTGGTGTTCCAGATCATCTGATTTTCTTACATGATAGTCTAACAATAACTGCAGTGAAGAAATCTCACCAAGCAATGTATATTTTTCCAACTTGCACTCCTCCTTACTTGCTTTAAACTGGTCTCCAAGTTTTTCTTCCTCCTCTTCCTGATGTTTAAACTGTTCCCTCTTCCATTTTAATTGTTCTTCCACCTTCATCTTTTCCTCCTCTAACTTCTGGAACATGGCATCTGTGTTTGAAACTGAAATGCAACGTTTCCGGCTTTCAATCTCCTTTTTGTACACAAGCATCAGTTCTTCTTGGTTCTCCATTTTCTCTTTTTCCTCCTCTAACGGCAATAGCAACCTTCTTTTTTCATCTTTCCACTTTCTAAACTTTTCATCACAATCTGCTCCGAGTTTATCATTTGCAGCACTGAGATGCCTGGTGGACTCTTTATAATTTGAACTATCGGCTAAATCTTCGTTTATCTGCTCAGCGCCATTGATTTCAACTTCCTTTCGAAGCAGTTCTTGATTCAGATTCTCAAATTTGAAAATAGCTTCCAGTATCTGATTGGTATGCACATCATAGGATTTCTTCATGTTCTGAAGTAGATTGGCCTTGTGCTTGAGTTTCTCTATTTCAGCTTTAGCTTCTTCCATTTCTTCATAAACATCCATTGCTAGAAATTTTACAAATACGACATTCAAAAATCCTGTTTGCCAGCACTGAATAATAAATGGCAAGAAAAGCTGCATGAACACAGACTAAAACTAGTAATAAAGAAAGGCACAGAGACAAAAAGGAATACCACACGGTTTGATTTATATAGGTTTTTTTTTACAATAAATACACATAATTAGAGGAGATTTTGTCACATCTTCTTGCTTATAAATCAGAGATACAAAAAATACAGAATATATGAATCTGAATTTCAACAACGATAATGCCAAATATTGGATGTTATAAAACATAATTTGAATTTGAGGAACATACTACTCAGATTTCATCACTCCAGAACTTCCTAGTAAAACTATATATAATCTATCCTAGGAAAATGTTTGGAGCTACCATAATTTATATTAATGTTCACATGCAAGTATTATTTTCTTTCCTTGTAAATTTGAAAATTTTAAGTATGTGTTATATAGATATTAGCTAGGACATGAGCAAGTGATAGTTTTAGACTATCTAATAATTTCTCCTGCGAACAATGCTGCCCTCCAAAGTTCAAACCCATGAGAAACTTCACATTTAGAACCTCTAATTGTAGATGTTACAAACACAGCTTGCTTGGTTCTCTTAAGTCTTAAGCATAGAAAGAGGAACACAATCCCTGTATTAATTAGAAAGAATTACGATATCATCATGGCTACGTACAATTGTTCATTAGAAGTTGATATCAAATCCAATTCACATTTCTGGTTTGATTGATTCATCCTTACCATAGTGCTACCCTCATTTTCAATTTGTTTCTTATGTTTCATTGAAACTAAACCTGAGAGGTTTCATTTTTAATTTCGATTTATTAGATTGCATTATGCATGACACTAAACCTTATATTCAACATTAAAGAATGCTAACAATAAAATAACATGGCTAAAATGTTTCAACATGTGAACCAAACACTTTAATGAGGAAAAAGAAAGAAAGAAGTGAAACACAGAAACTGACCTGAGTTTGGAGGAGGAAAGTGTTGGTGAAAAAAATGGAGAAAGGAAAATCCAAGAAGGAGAGAAATGAGAAGGTGGTTACTTCATAAAACGTTTATTAACCATAAATAGACCGTAACGGCTTTCTAATCACAAATGTTTTAACTCGAGCTAGCCGTTGGAATGTGCTTCTATTGCTAATTTCCAGTTCCAGCCCAAAAACATGTTGTCTATTGATTGGGCCTAAAACTTTTTCATGTCAAATTAATGTTGGGCCATACTTTTCACACCTCCTATCTTTCCCTTTTTTTTTCTTTTGACTTTTTATTTCCTCTTTCTCGGAATCCTTTTCTTCTCGTTTGGAAAACACAAGTCCTCTCTCATAGAGCTTAGATTTGGCAAATTGTTTTGAAAAATAAAATTTATCGGTCAAACTGATCCTATTTAAAAATAAATTAATTAATATAATTAGTAAGATCGAGTTAAACAAGTTTGATTTTTTGAAATCATGTTCGCTGGGTTGATCGGGCTGACATAAAATTGTCTGCTTTTAACCTTACTTTCATGAATGTTTCTTCCTGCACCTCTATGGTTTTCTTCTGCACCCTCATAGAGGAAAGAAAAATCATCATTTTACTTTTAATAAATAAATAAATAAATCTCTACATTTTTCTTAATTCAAGATCATTTTAGATTGTAAAATTTAGAATACAAAAGATTTGAAATATAATTTTTATATTCAGAATTTGAAATGTAAATATTATATTTTAGATTATATAATCTAAAATACAAATAATTATAAATTTTAAAAAAATATTTTTAGTATTTTCGAAAATATATAAGTGTAGGAGGAAACTATGAATCTGCAGGAAGAAACTGTCTACTTTCACTGGCAACTACTTTGTAGAAGTTACCACATTCCTTTTTTTCTTCTTCTTAGTGGTACATTTTATAATTTATTATTTTGTGAATTTTATTATTAAATTGATCAATTATTTTATCATTATCACTTCTAACTTTTATGCATTTTATTGATTTAAATTTGTAAAAAAAGTGTTGACATTCTTTTAGGAAATAACACCGTTTTGGTATAATTTTTGTAAAAAAAAAATAATAATTTTGTTATCAACATAATAACAAAATACATAAAATTTAAAACAAAAACACTAAAGAAAAAAAAATTAAAACCATAAATATGCGAAAATAATTATAACTTAGTGGAAAATGCACAAAAAGAACTTAAGATAATTAAATTTGCAAAATAATGATAATTGAATGGTAAGATGTTCAATTAAATTTTTTTGTTGTAGTTTATTTTAAAATTAATTGTTTAATACTTTTGTAAGATCTCCAATTTTTTTAGAGATAAAATATTAATGGGTAAAGAATGAAACTTTTCTACATATGTTATAACAATTTCATTTTTTATTTTATTTATTTGTAATTTTATTATTTCTAAAGTCTTTTTAAAGTTTTTGAACTGAGAAGTTATTTGTTTATATAAAGTATATCCTTTCTTAAGGATGAAAATTAATCAAAACAAATAAATTGGAACCTTGGTTAATGTAGTTTTTTTTCTTTCTCTAATGGTTTAATCCCTTTTTTGCTTTTATGTGGGATTGGAAATTTGGAGGTAATAGTGGTTCTGTAGGTGAGGGATGAAATTTTTGTCTATCTACGGGAGAACTCTTGAATTCTGTTGCAGCGGTTTTACTAGTTACTATATTATCTCCAAATACGAAGAAGTAATTATAGTATCTATTTTAGTTGCATATTAATTTAGATACGTGAAATGAAGTATTGTTGGATGGAAGCACATGTTGGAATATAGTTATATATGTATGTATATAATTGTTGGAAAATTAGAGTATGATTATAAAAGTAAGAAGACTATCACATTTGTATTTTTAAGTTAATATTGTTAAAGTAGTATTACCACTCAAGTAGGATTATGGGTGAGTCTTGAATAACTTAATGTCATTTAAGAGTCAATATAGATCTAAAGTAACAAATCCTATCACTCAAATTATAATTTAAGATTTGATGGATTAAGATATTTAAGAAAATTTTCTCACATTTAAAATTGGCGACACTTAGATGATGACAAGTGATCATTCAAATATTAAGGCATAGTATTAGTACATGATATTTTTGAAACATGTTACACCATGCAACTCTACATCATTATCATTATGTGTTGAGTGTTTTTAAAACTTGTTAAATTATATAATAAATGTCAATCAAGCTGATAAAATAATCTTAAATATTGAAATTAAATATAATACTCAATTTTTATATTAAATCTTAAATTGTATAGTTAAACATTTCGGTAATATTGAAATTTTGTTTGTAGTTTATTAGTACATATATTTTAATTATATTATATTTTATAAAATTTTGTGTTGATCTTCATGTGATTGTTATTCATTAGTCACAATTACTTTCATCTCATGTCATATAAAAATCAATACAAAATATTGTTAAAATTTTGTAAAATATAAAAAATGTTGATTAAAATATAATTACTAAAAATACATAAAAATAAGGTCACAGTTTTTTTTTTTAGAAAAGAGATATTTATACATAAACCAAGTTTTCATGTACATAGTAATGGATGAAAGTCAAATGAGTGAAATGGATGAAAGTCAAATGAGTGAAATGTATGAGAATGATGTTAAAAAATTCCTAAAATTTGCTACTTAATAAAATATGGAAGACATTAATGAAAGATATTATTATACTATTGCTATTTTTTTAAATAACAAACAATTACAAATTCAATTGATATAAAAATATATTTTATATAATGATTTCTTAAAGAATTATATGGAGTGATCTTCACATGACGAATTATTAAACATTTTAAGTCACGTCGCTATGTCAACTTTCTGTTGAGCACTTCAAATATTATTTAGAGGATATAATTCATGAAATTGGAAAAAAAATAATAATTGCATTATAGGTTTGATAATAATACCACACTCCAAATATTTTAAAAAGACACCTTATAAGTTTCATATATAATATTAAACAATGAAACTAATATCTATTATCCCTTGTAGTTTTTGTTAACAGAGTGACTGGACACAAAAATCATATAACTCCATGAGAGACAATATTAATAATTTTGACATTTAATCTCTATCTTATTCAAAATATTTTCATAACCAATCTCTTTGAGGAGGTATTGAGAAATATGAAGCCAAAATGACATAAAGGACAAGGAGTGGATGGTGGTGGTCAGATAAAGAAACCATGTGCACCAGCCTTCACATGCATGCTTATTAGTACGTACATATCAAGTGTCTTTTTCTCTATCATTCTCACCCTTCTTTCACTGTTTCATTTCCTAGAAAAATTTCCATCTATGCTTTATAGCTGTCTCCTCCCTCTATCATATTCTTTGAAGATAGTTTAGAGGACTCTTTCACTTGCATATCAATACAGGAGCCACTTCATTTGGTCAACCTAATTCATCATCACATATAATTGGAGAGAGAGAGGTTTAAACCTTGTAGTTTTTTTATTAACAAAGAGGTTAATCATTAGTTATAAAAATTATAAAAAATGTAAAGCTGGCGTGAATGATTGCAAAGAAGAGAGAAAAAAAGTTAAAACGATAAAACTCTTACTTTAAGTTTTACTCAAGTGCTTTTATTTTATTTTATTTATTTCTCTTAAACTAAATAATTTTATTTTCTCTCAATTTCTGCTATACTTTTATTCATTTTCTATGGATACTAAATAATTTATCCAAACACAAGGCACGAGTTTGGGAAGCTGCTTACGTGTATAATTAATGAGCCAACGCCCTATCTGTTTGTTTGGGAAAAATAAAGAAAATACAAAAAAAAGAATAAGTTGAGAATAAATAAATAAATTATAGATAAAATTGAGTGTTTAGTTGATTGAATATATGTAATTTAATTGATTGAATAAGAGATAAACTATTTTGATAATATAATACATATTATACTCACCTTATCCAACATATATCCCCTGATACAATATGCCATATAAAGAATAAAATGTAAATTTTCATTTTGTAGGAAACAACCATATGTATGTGCAGGGTTAGGAAACTCAGAGTCTTAAAAACATTAAATTACATCAAGCAACTCAATTTAATGAAAATACAGGTCACATATATAATATTTTCAAACATGTATGTTTGAATGTGAGAGATTTTTTTTATTTTTAAAATAACAATTTTTTTTCTAATGTCTTAAAATCTGAAAAGATAGAATTCCTAAAAATATCTAATGTTGACAACAAGTAAATTGGGGAATCGGTGAGACAATGGCTCTGTTTCCAACAACGCAAGTTGCAAGCACAGAGAAACGAAAACATGATGCAGTGTAGTACAAACTCACTGCTCCACCACTTTCTCCTTTCCAGGAGATAACATAAAAGAAGAATCACCATCATCATCATCATCAAATAGCTCACAAGTCTTTGGTGTATTCCTAAAACAGCCATGACCATCATCAACATTTTCTATTGTCTACCTTCGAATGATTCCATAAAATTATAGCATATCCTATAATCATGTCAGCCATGTAATACTTTATATTCTTATTGTTCACAATTTGAAATAAAATATGTGTTAGCCATGAATTCATTGTGATAATATTTATATAAAACGTTAATACTATAATTAAAACTTTTAAAATAATAATCTTTTTTTATTTCGGTTTCCCAACAATCTCACACGGACCAATACTTAACTCTCAATTACGAGACTTGTCTCAATACATCCGACTCAATGATCACATATCTTTGAGGAGTTCAAAGTCATTTTCAGTTTAAATATGTCTTCTTTCCTTAATTTTTAAAAATGTCTTTTAAATTATTTTTTAATTTTTAATCTAAAATTTTAAAATAATAAATTTGTAAATTCTTTTATTTTCTTATATATTTAACATTTTTATTTATATTGGATGTGAGATTTAAATTTATAATTGAATTAGTAAGAATATGAAAAATATATATCAATTTGTTGAATGAAAAAGAAAATAGAAAATAAATATATTGTTGTGTTGTCGTTTGGTGTCTAATGCACATGGAGTGGGCAAGTGGGGAAGGTGAAGGGTTGCTCTGCAAGTTAATTAACATGAAGTGAAGATGAAGTACAAGTGGGTAGACATGTCCCACACCCATCTTTTTGACACAAAGCAAGTGGCCACAATTTGGTTTTTTAACGATTGTACTTTCTGTCCAACTTGATTATATCACTTCATGTAAATCTACTAAAGAGTTTGAAATTGTGGCCATCTATGTTCCTTTTCCTATCCAGCCATTAATCCAGACTTAGGAAAGAAGAACAAAAATTGAGTTAAAAACATAGTTGTTGAGTGATCTCAATCTTGTATAAACCACTATTACTTTCTATACACGGGTCAACATCCCAAACCCAGATATTATGAAAATGTATAAGACCATGATATCAAAATAGACAGCAACTTCAAGATAATTGACCCATTTTCAATTTCAAGATTAGTGCAAGGATTGTTAACTTGATATCATAATTTGTAACTGAATGATTATATACTTTTCCCTATGAAAGGGGAAAAAATTCTTTCTGCTATCAAGAAAAGTTTGATTCTGCTTTTTCCAAAGAGTGATTGTCATGATTAAGTCCATTTTATGAGTTTTCTTTTTCTTTTCCTTTTCAATCAGTTATTAATGGTGAATGCTGCACAATTTGTGCATTGTTATGTAATTTTCCCCTTATATAGGTTCCATTTCAATCTAATATTTTCTGAATTTTTGTGTGCATTGGGTATGGCTTAAAAAAAATTCTACACTAATAAAAATTCAAGAGCAAAAAAAATTCAAATTCTCGTCTTTTTTCAAGTTTTTAGTTTGTTTTCATTCTTTTTCATGTGAAATTTGAGTAAAGATGTTGAAGTAAAGTTTTGAATTTAAATATTGGAAATGGAAAAATGTGGTTGATAACCATAACAAGTAAGAAAAAAATGGATAAATATAGGAGTAACTAATGATGATGGATGATTTTGTTATGAAGAAATCCATTCAAGTAAATGAGGTGGGGTCCATGGATTCTTAAATAAAATGGACTAAGAAATATTTATGAAGATTAAACATAATTAATTAATTAAATGAATGAAAAATTCTTTTTGAACTCAATACTGATCAACATCAAAGAAGAAGGAATTATTTGGAATTTGGGTGAGGTAAAAAAATCCAAAGATATACTACTAAGTACTAAAAAATAATGGACTGTCATTAGAATATTGAGACCTCACATATGTGTTATCCATGTTAAGAAAACATAATTGTTAACTAATTTATAAATAAAGGACTTGGATGCAAATTTTAGGTGGGTGTATATTACATTCTAAACTTTGTTAGATTTTCGAATGATTAAAAATAATGTAATATTTATGTATTTTTTTATCATTCTGATTTTATTTTATTTTTCTTCATTTATATTGTATTTGTTTTTTCTTCATTTACATTGTTTGTTTCGTACTTTCAAACTATTCTTATTTCATGTTATTATAATCTAGGTTTATACTTGTGTACATTCACATTTGAGACAATTTTATTTCATGTTATTATAATCTAGGTTTATACTTTTGTACATTCACATTTGAGTCAATTTTATGGCTTCCAATTCATTAAAATATTTATTTTCATGTTAATTTATATTTCTTATATTAATTTATTACTTCTTTTCAAGTTAATTCAATTTTTTTCCAAAATATTTTTCTAAGAATATAATTAAAAATTTATAAATTTAATCTTTTATATTTTCATTATTTATAATTATATTTTTTATAATAATATTTTAAACAACAAAAATATGAAAATATGACATTCCAATTAGATTAATATCTCATATCTTAATTATATACTTAATGATGATGTATATATTAAAAAGAAAAAAAGAAAAAAACAATACAAACATACATAGAGAGACTAGATCGAAACTCATGTTTAAGAAAACTTATACGCTATTAACTCAAACCAATTTCTATTTCTAAATAATATTTAACTAATACAAGAAGACAAAATATCAAATAAGCTAAAATATTACTTAAACTACATTCTTAAGTAAACACATTTATTCCTTTATCTGAAAGTGTGAAAAATATGAAATTTAAAATTTTAGACATCACTAAACACCAATTCCATCTTCATCTTAAGCATTTAAGCACAAAAGAGGGATTTTTGCAAAAACTTGCATCGTTAATATAAAATTATTCTCAATCCAAAAAAAAAACATATATTTACTAGGACAGTATTAAACTACTTTCCTGAAAATACTAATTAACAAAGGCAATAAAAATATGATTACCACTAGTAGCATCATCAATAGTATAACCTGAGAAGAATGTCAAATGTACACAGACATTTTTACTACTTTAGGAGCATAATTATTGACATTATTTCAAAATACTGTGAGATCTTTAATATTGTTATCATGTTCCTTAACAATCAATCTGATTTTTGAAAAAAAAAAATCATAATTGCTTACCTGTGAGTATTCTTCATCCTCCATATACATCGAATAACATGTGTGAAAGCAGCAAGGTGAATACCCTTAATTTGAGTGCTACATTGTCTAGCAACTTTTTGTGAAAGAAGGTCATCTTTCACTTGCACAATTTCATTCAGATTAATATTAAGACCATAATCATCTAAAACATTTTGATTTTTTTCAATAGTAGATTTCAAGTATTTAACTTTCGGAAGTCCTTTAAAAATCTACCACCAAAGATTTTTGAAAGTCGAAGAACATTTAATATAATCTAAGGAAAATCTAATGTGTTTATTAAGTTGGTTAGAAGTTGTAAAATAAACATAGAAATAAACAAGAAGAAGTACCATAAAGACTTAACAAACAAAATTTAAGGATGTTCAAGGATTTTTTATTACCTTTACATAAATCATCACATCATCCGCAATTTACTTTTACATAAAAACTCATCATAGGTTGAAGACTTCCATTTTAAACAATTTTAAAAATACATCTATTAACACCTTATTCAGCAAGAGAATAGGAGATGGAGGATTTTTTGTCCAACATTCCTCTTACAAATAAAATAACCCACATCCATTTCCTAATAGAGATAAACCTTAATCGATAAACATTTTATACATGTTTTTGTGTTTTCTTTCAATAAAATTATCTTACTTTTTTATTAAATTAAAATACATTATTACACAGTTTTTACCTAATAATAATAATTGTATAACCTATTAACTTAAAAATAACTATTTAACTTTTACTCTTTTCCATCTAAGGATATTTATTTTTTCATATTTTCTAAAATATATTATTTTAATAGAAAATGACTTATATGTCTCATATGTTTTTGAGAAACGACTTATAACTTTCGAAAATTGCTTTATTCCGTGTTTCAACTATAGGCTCTTTATTTGTTTTAGAAAGGAAAAAACTTATTATTTTTCATAGTTACATGCATTAATTATATTTTTAATTATATTTTTAATTATATTTTTTATTTATATTTTTGAATTTAATTTCTTTATTAATAAAAAGTTTAATCAGCTTTTTTATTTTAAAAAATGTAACAATCTAACCCTTTTAAGGTTTAATAAAGTTTCTAATTTTTTAAAAGAACAACAATTTGTGATCATTATTGAATTTGATTAGTTTTATAATTTGTCATCATCCACTAGTTATAAACTGCAATATGCATAAATTGCATAAGTGAGGGATCAATATGTAGAGTTAAACTTGTATAAGTGATAAAGACACATCTCAACATGTCTAAGAAGTCAATACTATTTAAAACATATTGACAGTTTTGTTTATAAGTAATGCAATTTATAATTAATGGATAGTGATAATTTATAAAACTAAGGATGATAATTTCAAAAAAGTACTACATTGTTGCTTTTTTTTTTCTTTTTTTTAAACGAAGAGACTCTATTAAATATTGAAAAAGTCACATTACTAAATTTTTTAAGTTAAAAATTATTAAATGTAGAGTGACAAAAAAAAAGAAATATTAAGACAAAAAAAATTAAGTATAACTATTTTAACTTTTAAGTTTTATTTTTCAAAAAATTCTTTGATCCAGTCTTCTTCTGGTAGTACATTATAGTTTACCAACTTTTTTTTATGGACTGTCTTTATTTTCTATGAAAAAAAATTGTCTTCTCATTTCATCTCATTAAACATTATATCACCATTTTTTTTTAAGAATCTCATTTTCCATACAACAATTACCCTTTGTTATCATTTAAATAATTACGAGAGACGTATTAGATAATTATAATATATATATACATATATATATATATATATATATATATATATAAAGATAGTTTAATCTTTATATTATTGTCATATTTACAAATTTATATTTTTGTTGTCCCTTCTATTTTTAGACCCTCAAATTAAGCTGATGTAAAAAATTATATTTGTTCTCCGTTTAGGTGTCTTTATCCTTTGTTCTATTGTTATTATGATATTTAGAGTTTAGTTTGTGATTAAGACTTACTATAGTGAAATGCAATTTTAGTGGGATTCCAAATTCATTTTGTAATTTAATCCAGTTTGTACTTTTTTTGCACTGTCCCAATTCTCCATGACTTGTGTTCAGTGTGTGTAATTAATTACCTTCTGTTCTCTGTTTCTGTTCTACTCATTTAGTCCAGTTTATTTTTTATTATCTACTTTATTGTGTTATTTGGTTTTGTTGTTATTTGTTATTATACTGTATAATTAAATACTACAATAAAAAGGACAATTCTTTGCATTCCATGAGTGTACTTTGGACCAAATTATTTTTATTAGAGTTATGTAATGATTTGTTTTGCAATTGATAAGGATGTAGTTCGCAAAGTATGATTTAGCTGAGAATATTTGGGATCACTTGAAAAAGTTGTATATATATAGATTCTAATTTTGCAAATTAATACCAATTGGAAATTGATATTTAAATGAAAATTCTGAAATTTTATTTAGCTATGTCTAATGAATTGCAAGCTCTCAAAGTGTATACAGACTTTTGAGAGCAAAGTTTGGTCCAGTATTTTATAATTTTTCGAGATGATTTTGAAGGAAATTGTGGGATGATATTGTATCATCTGTCTTGATGTTGTAAACGAGTTATTGGGTGAGAAAATTCTACTTAAGTTCAATATTTTTTTATAAAGGAGTTTATTTTTGCTCCTCCATTAGTCTTTGTTGCTTCATATAACAAAGACATACATTTCAAGAAAAGTTAGTAAACTTGAATGCAAGAAAAATATTATTAGAAAATAATAAGTCTAAATTGTTGAAATTAAAATAACAATAATCTCACGGTCAATTTTGATACTATATAACTATAAATAATAAATTATAAAATCGTAACATAAATTATAAATTTTATTTTAAATTATATATATATAATATTTTTATCAAAAAGATAAATAAAAGAAATATTTGAGAAGTCTTTTAAGAAGAAAAAAGAAATGAGAGATACACATTAAAAATGTCTTAATTTAGTTTTATTTTAATTCAAACTGAAATTGAATCAATTCAATTAAGAAAGTGAATTATGCAATAACTTAATTTTAATCTAGGTTTGAAATTTGTTTCCAACTTTAATTATGGGTAGTGTTAACAATACATTAGTTGCATTAATTCTTAATTGAAATTAGGTTTGAGTTGAATACATTGCGTCCAATAAGGTAAATGGTTGGTGCGATCACACATTTTTTTGTCATATTGTTTGATGATCCGTATCATCTTGTTGTTCTACGATATGTGAAATTTGAATTACAAATAGTCTATATGATTATACGATTTTATTATTAAAATTTTGATTTTAACTATCTTGTGTATGAATATCTCTTAAGTTAGCACCTAATAAGTAATAAAGCAAATAACAAGACAAATTTTCTAAACATGACAAATACTAGGTAATTATTATTGGAATGACAATGTGAGAATTGACCACAAACAAATTTGCAATCTATTGTAAATAAATTTAAGTCCATTAACCACGTTAGCCTATTCCAAATAACTCACAACACACACTAATAAAGGTGTGGATTGACTCGCTCCTCGCTCCATATCGTGATCTATATTATTTATTTAATCTTCTATTGTTTTATAGTATGATTTGTGTGAATATAATTAAATATTTTTATTTATAATTTTCACAATTTTATATATTAAAAATTAAATTATATTTTATTTTATTGTCTACTTTAATATTTTTTTTTCATAGTCTATTTTCTTATTTAATTGCACTAAATAACAATTTATTAGTCTTTTAGGTGTTTTTTTTATTGTTATATTTGAAATAAAACTTTATTTTTTGTAATACTCAACTTTTAGATTAAAAATTTATAAATGATTTTTTAGAATTTAAAAAAAATTCAATTTTTAAAATTTATATAACTACACTTGTATAGGGCATCTTAGACCTACTAACTTATGCGGGTAAACCATTTCAATCCATTTTGATAGATCAAAGGTGAGGTGAACCAAAAATAGATAAATCTATTTGGATTGCTACCCTATCTACTATTGTATTAGAGGTAATTATTATCTCTACTTGAATAAGGTAACTTCATTAATAACATTTACACTGATAAAATTGCTACCTGACACTAGTAAAATTGTTGATAAAGAAAAAGACTTAACACTGGTAAAAACAAAACATGAATAAATATATACTTAATTGACAATAGAAGCCATTCTATGTTATTATTTAATTATAATTTGGTTAGAATAATAAGAGTACTTTTACAATAACTATATTAAATTTACATTTATAATTAGTTGATAGTATAAAATTATTTATAGTAAAATCAATTTCATTAAATAATACAACAAGCTTCTAAAAGGAATAAAGTGCTGTGAATTCAAAATTTCATTTGCACCTTCCAAAAGTTTTGATATCCTTCTTTTCCGAGATGTACACCACAATAGGTCTGGCCAAAATTTATCTCCACAACACCTTAAAGAAGCATCATTAAAAGTTATGTCTAGACATATTTTACACTATGCTCGAAACACACCACTTTCCACTAAATAAAGTCATAAAACATAAAATATTGGTACAAGTTATAATTAGATTATAAAAATAACATAAAATAAGACTATAAGAAGTAAACACAGTGCACGTGTATAGCTTATTTAACATATACAATTGGATTGTATGACATTGGTCACACGAACAATGAAAATGTATGGCTAAATTCAATCAAAGAAATATCCGTGACGTTCACTATATAGGATATTGTGTAACAATATATATAAACCTTTCTTACCATATAGTTTTATAGCATTAAAACTTTGCTTCATTTATAGAACTACCCTTAGTTAGTATAAACATCAATTTGCAACTCAATTATTTTAACGTTAGACAAACGGTAACGTTTAATCTTTTAAAAGAAGAGAAGCATGGAAAAGTCAATTGAAGGAGCTCCTTCTAAGAAAATCCAATGAAAAAATACACACTTTTTATTTCTTTGTGGCTACGTCAATACTTGTAAGCCTTTTTTCTATGCAATCTTTTTAGGATTACTTAATTCCCATATTCTGTATTCTAAATTCTATATTCTTTGAGTATTGATTACTCCATGGACACCCACCTTTCAGTTTGTTCGTAGAAAAAATGATGACTGACTTTCAATCAATTTCGTAGAAATTTGGGGATCAATTACTAAGGTGTTGCGTGTCCTCTTTCACCACAAAACCATTTCTTTAATGCAACTTCTTAAATTACTATTAGAGTTTATATTGATTACCACTTAATTTAATGAAACATTTACTTGGATAACTACTTGTCTTGTTAATTAAAATCACAAACTTTTAATCATTAATTCAATCACTAAGATTTAATAATCCAAATAATAGTTACAGCTATTTATTTAAGAAATTTAAGATTACATCTGGTCCCAAAATAAACTATATATATAACTTTAATAGAAATAAATTTAATTTTTCTAAATTTGATTCAATACCATTATTTTAAACATATTTTTCTCTTTAAATCTAAATATCATTTTCAATCATTATAAATTTTTTAAAAATTATTATATGAAAATAAAATATTAAATAAACTTAATTATTACTCTTAATCAGTGTAAAAGTAGTTAAATTTGTTTATAATTTAGTCCCAAAGTATTTTACAACAAAAGAAGAATATAATTTTCATGTGAAATGGTAAGGTGTAGGTTGCAGTAGCTAAATGGTTAAGGAGATTCCTACGGTTAAGGAGATTCCTACTTTCCTACTTGATATAGAAGTTAGTTTGGAGAAGATGAACTTCGTTTGTTTTCTCATTTATCTTCACCAACAGTTGTTGTAATATATTGTTTTACTAAGTCAAATATTTCACAGCTTTTTTTAACACTTTAACAGTAGATATTACCATTTTCATAACAAAGTAATAAATGTTGGATAATTGAAACAAATTAAAGCATATGTAATGTTATCAAGTTCAAATACTATTTTATAGGAGTATTGGGTATTACATTCAATTTGTAAATGTATAATTTAATTAAAGTCATTTATATTTTTGGAATTAGATTAAGTTCATTTAGTTAACTCAATTAAGATTAGAATAAATGATGAATTTATGAATTTTAAATTTGTAAATCCAATTCAATTTTATTATTAGATAATAAATATATCATACTCATACTACTGTGTATATTTGAGAAACAATCATATTATTAATTTTCGGATTAATTTAGCAATGACTAATGAAGTGACTATTTGAAGACGGTTTGAGAAAGCTTAAATCTATATATAACTTAAGGTGACCTGACAACATAAACAGATATTAATCTAAATGATTAGTACATAATTATTTTACTAATCATATTAATAATTCTAGACCTTGATAAATAGTTACTAACTCCATAACCTTCTTATAAATAAAGGAGGTGTCCCTACAAGTATCACTATTGTCCTTATACACATTTATTTGCACCCATCTATTTGCATCTATTCTGACTTGAGCTTTAAATTGTCCTTGCAAGTATCTCCACTCAATCCGAACTTAAAGAAAAAGATTCCAACAGCCGAAGTCGGTTCCACACTTGTTTACTCACCTCTTTCATATATCCAACTGACAACCAATAAAAAAATTAATTTTATAATAAAAAGATTAAATTTTTTATATTATAAACATTGTTTAGAAATTTTTGAGGTATATATTTGTATGTCCAGACCAAACCTACATTAGATTTCTTTTTTTTCACTTTTACAAACTTTGAAAATAAACTTCTCTTGTCTTTATTTATATACTATAATAATAGAATTTTTTCTTCATTTTATTGAAATAGGTAAATTCAAAAAATATTAAAATGGAAAAATTATATTAGAACACCCAAATTCAAAAAAGAAAAAACACAAATAAAAGCTTACATAATTAAAAGATATAATCTACAAGTTTTCACATTGTAAGTTTTATGCAATTTGTTCACATTGTATATTTTCAAGTTCTTATATGAAGCTAGTGGCTAGGTGAGAGGTTATATTTTCTTAAGTTTACATCCATGCTTTCATGTAGAACTCTATTTAGAAAGAACCCTAATATCATTATAATGTAATAATAAATATCATTTGATATATTTGATATTATTGATGCATTATAAGATAAAACAGTTTACTCAAAGTTGGTAGAAAGATGTATAATTGAAGTGAGATGTAACACTAAGGTTTATATTTTATTCTTTGTGCAAATCTTTTAAAACTATTTTAAAAATAGTACATTATAAAAAATAACAAATTCATGACAATAACTTGACTCCTTTATTAAAATTTCCTTGTGGCATTACATACAATTTGTAAAGACTCTCCTATGAAACTTTTAGATGATTTTGTGTGATAGACATTTTGTAGATATGTATATTTAACATAATACTTTTGTTTTTGTGTAAGTATTTGTATTAAATAGAAACACATTTTAACTAGTTTCATTAAGCCAATCAACCATCTAATCTAATATACTAATTAAGTGTGCTTATACTTAAAATAATGAGATGCATCTTTTAGTTTTTTAATTATTTTTTTTTATCTGTCATGACTTGATTAATAGGTGTGTTCTTCCATATTTTATTAAAAAAATATTAAATTATCAGATAAAAATAATTTCAAACTTGAATTTAAGTAAGTCGAATTAGAAGTTAGACTACATTTAATTACCTTTGACCACCTACATTCCCAATGACTCCAATTTAATATTTTTTTTATCAAAGTTATATCTTTTCATAAATTATATTTATTTTATAAATTTATTTATATTTACTTTTTAAAATTAAAACGTTAGTTATTTTTTAAAATATGTAGGTAACAATATCCTCCAGACAAAATTTGCTTCTAGAAATATATTCATACTATATAAAGTAAAAAAATATATATGTATCATGTCTTAAAGTAAAGAATGATAAAAGATCTGCATTACAATAATGTTAAAATAAAAAGTTATAAAATGTTCTACTTGATCATAAGTTTCTTTATAAATTATAATCTTATATTACTTACTTTGATTGACATTTTTGACACGTGTACACAAGTTGGACGGCACATACATCCCATGATTGGGTAATGGTCATCCACATCGGCTACTTTGGACGGTTATTATCTCTCTGATCACTGAATCAGCGTCCATTAACTACCTTACTCTATAGGCCAGGAATGCATTATTATAAGATGAGTGAGGATCAGAGTAAGAGGAAAAAGATCCTCTATCTGATCGTAAATCAGAATAACCGGTGCAATCTTGACCGTTGATGAAAAAAAAATTGAAATGGTGAAAAAAAAATAGCTCTATAAATGCAGATGAAGACTTGACTTTGAAGGATTGGGTTTGCTTCCCAGCGTACCCAGAGACAGAGGCAGAAGGGGGAAGACAGTTAGTGAGAAAAAAAGAAAGAAAGAAAGAGGGTTAATTGGCGAGTTAGGGTTTTGAGTTGACTCACGAGCCTATGCATTGTGTCGGCGGTTTTTTACTTTCGCCGGAACCTGTTGGTCCGATCTCCCCTGTTTTTGTTTCCGGTAGCATAGCACTTTGAAAGGTTCTGTTTTTCCGGCGAGGAGTATGGGATTTTCCGGTGACTCTTTGGTGGATTGAGTTTGGGGGATTTTCGATTTTGACCTAAAGCAAAGGTCTTTACTCAAAATATTCACTGGGTTTCTGTGTTCTTTTCCATTTTTGCGGTGGGTATACAGAGTATCACTGTGTCATTGTGTTTGATTTTTGTGATGATGATTTTTGATAAATAAAAAACAATAAAAATTATTCCTTTGAGATTTGGATAATTTTCCTTTTTTAAAATATCATTGTGCTTTTATGGGAGTGTAAAATGTTTGCTAACAGTTAATTATTGGAAATGGGCCAGTAATTCTGGGTTCAGTTCTTCAACTTTCTAAACTGGGTTTGATATTTAAGAAAACCTTGGTAAATTCAGTGTTTCTGTTCCATCAGTGCTTGCTCTTTTTTATAACAAAGTTTTGGTTTTTTTTTTTTATTGTTTGTTATTGATATTAGTAGGTTTGTTGGGGTAAATTTATTCTTGTGGTCTTCCCCATTTTCCAATTGATTTCCTTTTGTTGATGAATGGATCATTTCCTAATATAGTGGTTACTGCAACAGGCAGGAACCACTGGCCATTCCGTTTCTCAAATTTTTTGGCTTCATTCTTTCACAAATCTTTGGCCACCAAAAGAGCTTCTTTCATTGTGACCCTTTAGCTTTGACTTACCACTGGAATTGGAAGTATGGCTGTCTCTTTAACTCGTTTTTCATGGTGGTTGTGGGGTGGCAAGGAGAAGGAGCCAGTTTCTAGTGGCACTCCATCATCTTCTGAATGGGGTTTTAAGGAGAGAGAAACTGTCAAGTTTCCTTCTGTGAAGGGAACAAAGATAGCTCCTTCCGACAGGAAGAGTAAAAGGAAATGGCAGAGCAGGGAAGAGAGGATACTTGATAGAGAGTACGATGTTGTGTTGGTGTCATCTGATGGTGATGGTTGTTTGTCAGACTCTGAATCTGATGACTCAGATTGGTCCATTGGGTGGTTGGAGCCTCATGGCTCTGAATTTCTTCAGAGTGATGACGATTTGGATAATAGTTTTGCTGTACTGGTTCCTTGCTATAGGAAGGAGGTGGAGAGTTCAAGCAAGGAGCTTTTGAGTGCCATCAAGAACCTTCCAAATGAATTTTCTTCTGGTGAGATTCAGGACGTGCTCTTGAAATGTTTGATTTTGTTTTCATTGGGTTATTTTGTTCTCTTTCAACTCCTACCACTGTTTAACTTTTACTTACTTGATTAACCTTTTTTTGTGCTGGTTCTTTAAAGTCAAACAATCCTTGTTCTTGTTCAGGTGTTTTTAAGTTTTTATATCATTTTGTAATCAACAATTTTCCTGATGGTTTGGCCTTGTTGATGATTCTGATGCTAATGAACAGATGTCAGTCATTATCAAATGCAAATAGGCATATACATATTACATGATATAGACCCAGTAGTTTTGCCTTTTTCTTAGAATTATCTTCGAATGCATTGATCTGCGCGGCCTTTGTTTTTTTATTCATTATACTTTTGTATTTTTCTTGGTGTGTGCATATTATTGGAGTTTCTTGTTCTATCCTTTACTGATATTTGTTCCTCTTTTATATTCTAATGGTTTAATGCCTGATCTGCAAAGTAGCCTTGATTTTATGAGGTAATGTTCTTTGGTTGTATCTTATCTATTCAAGGAGGTTTCCTTACGCATCTGTCATGTGTTTTTATTTTTATTTTATCAAATTCTTATTTTGAATATAAAGTCTTAGCTTGAAATTTTTGTTCTGGTGGTAAGTCACTTTTACTTGTCTTCATGAGAGATAAAAAGTTATGCATTGAAGTAGCTTCACCATCACACTCCGATTTAAGGTCCTAAACTCCACTGTACAAATCACAGTCAATTGATCACTACCTTCCTTTTTACCACAGTCAAAATGACTTGATACTTTTCTCTCATGTTCTACCCTGCAATTTTTTTTTCAATAATGAATAGAATTAAAAGATATGGTATAGCATACTATATGATATGCTAATAAGATGTTAGCAGAACAACTACTATCTTTTTCTATCTTGGAACTGTTTCTTTCTTGTCCATGGAAAGTGGTCCTGGCTTTTAGATCTTTATGGTTGAATGTACGTTTATACCTAAATCATCTTGCAGTATCTAGGACACACGGATGAAATTGATTGAATTTGTAACAATTGCATAGCTCAAACTGTTACTATATTCAATTCAGCTCTTAGTGCATATGAAAACTAGGGAAAGTTACATTACTTACAGTATCACTTCATATATGTGTATTATGATATCTGTGAATCTGCCTCTTGAAGAGATTATGGAAGCGTTCTAATTGGGTTTTTGGAACACTGTTTGAATTGGCAGCAGGCAAAAACTACGTGGAACACTGGCTAGCTTCTCTTCAGAATTTTGAAGCGTAGAAAACTACATCTTCTGACAACCTTCTAGAAGTAGAGGAGGCTAAATAAATAATTCATCCATCCATCCCATGTATTTTTTGTACATAGAAATCATCTTCTCCTCTTACTGTGAAAGCTTAAATTGAAATGGAAAATTTCAATCTAGAAAATTCCATATGGGCTAATCAATCACTATTATAATAATACGAAAAGGGAGATTTTCATGTTGGTATAGAGTTATAATGGGGGAGAATTGCAAGAATTATGCTTTGGATAAGCTGAAATGTTTTTGTTTTTTGACTTATGGTAATTGTACACTATTATAAGATAACATACTTTTAAAAAAGGATAATTCAATTGATCATTCATACTTTTAACAAACATTTTTAATTATAATGCGTTAAACGAATAAATTATGTAAAAGTGGAGTTAATTTAGAGATTGGTTGATAAACATAAACTTATCTCTATGGAAGTAAGTAGTACTAAAAGAAAAACTTCTCCATAGATTTTGGTTTGAAATGTATTATTTACTTTTGCAACTCAAGCAGCCAAATTAGATTTCCTTCCTTTTTGCTTCTTCTTAATTTTTTATTGGTTCTTCGATAATTCAATTTGCAGTTTTTCTAATCCATTTTAATCCAAGTTGGCATATCAAGTACTGGACCACAAGGATGTGCGATTCAGAGAAGCACATAGTTTTTGTTCCTCAATTCAATGATAAATGGCCCGTTCCTCCTTAGCTTTGTGGATTGCCTTCAATATGTGGCTTTTGCATCATTATGCCCAGGAAATTCTCTGAGTGCAACAGAAAGGGCTATCTGGATCAATTTTTTTTTTTTATAATTACAAAACATTTTTTATTTTAAGCTTTATAAAAAAAAATGTGTACAGATAATTACAATTTTACCCTTCCTTTAATTTCTGATATCCTATCGTGATTTTTCTATTTCCTGACGATTTTAGTCTTTACAATTCAAATTTTAATTTGTATATATACTTCTTTTATTTTGGTGCAATTAAACTCTAGAACTAGCTATTCGTATTTTTAAAGCTTAGGGAAAATTGTGAGTTTGTTTATGACAGTACAGCGGCCAAAAAAATAATAGGACTAAAATTGTTGATTAAAGATTAAAAGGTGACTAAACTTGTCCTTTAGTGTAGATATATTTCTTAAAATTCTAAAAAAAAAAACAAAAAGTATTTGTGAAAATAAGCAGAAAAATGCTCGATAAGATTGCATAAAAGTGTCATTTAAAGTGGTACTCGATATCTTATGCACGACATTGACGCTATAAGCTCTGATAAAAGGATTTGTTTGAATCTTTCGTTTTTGTCTCCTTCTTTCTTCGTAATTTCCTCATTCCCATTGTTCTTATGAAATAACAACCAAACATAGCACGGAATGAAGACAAGTTCCACAGCTAGTTTAAAGATTAACGAAATATAAATAAAAAACATACATGAATATTTTTTTAATCTAAAAATGGACTCCAATATAAGTTCTTTTTTACATTTTTTTTTCAAGCTACAAAATATATATACGATAAATTTGTTGATGTTACGAAACTTAAATAATTTTGACTGAATTATAATTTGGTCTCTCATTATTTCCTGATGTGTATTTTCTTTTTTCTAATAAAAATAAAATAAATTAAGCATTTACGGAATGTAACACCCGACTTCAAAACACTTTATACACAAACGTGTATATATATATATATATATATATATATAGCTCGTGGATTTACATTTTTATGTCTTCACATATTAAATATAATCACAATAATTTTCAAAGAAAAAGAATGATAAAACATTGGAAATAAGTATGATACACATCTCAATGTGTTTTAGTACTTTCATTACATATCAATCAAATTTATTTACTATTATTTTCACACACTATAAATCTATATTGAATCTAAATACATGCTGAAAAAATATAAGAGAAGAAACAATGACAAAATCAAATCAAATAAGACAAAAGTCTGATCCACACAAGAAAATAACATCACCTTAAACTTAAAATTTTAAGGCATTAGATTTGTGAGTCTTTTTTTTTTATATATTATTTAACTTTCTCGTTTCTATTCAATGTGAGACTTAGACTCACACTTAGATACCTAACAATATAAACGGACAAAAAATAAAAAAAAAGAGACATTCACCCGTTAACATATATGAGTATGAGTTTCACATTTAGATAGGAGGTGACATTTTGTCTTAGTGACTAGATAAGATGAGTACAATTAGTAAATAATCGTAGACGTAAGAATTTTTTGTATCAAAAGTCTTTTTGACAAAAGTTTTAAATAAGCGTGAATGAAATACTTCACACTCAAGAAAAAGTATGTCAATGTGAAAAGGGAGATGAATACTCCCTCAAAAATTTAAAAGTGATATTATAGCACGCAAGCATGTTCTATTAAGATAGATGGCGATACAAATAAAGGTTAATCTTAAGAGAGAATATACCAATGTAGAAGAGACTCACATTTGAGAGAAAAATTATTAAGAATCTAGATATAAGTCTAAGTCTAGAAATAAAAATATTGAGTAACATATAATAAGAAATAAGAGTCATAACCACATTGTCTTAAATTTGTCAGTTCACTAACTAACTTATATGGATAGACTCATAGGTCATTGATACTGAATCTTTCAAAGGAATCCCCCTCCAAAGACCTAATAACACCTTCAAGAACTAATTTATATGATTTAGATCATGAGTAAAATAAATAAATAAATAAAAATATTGCTTAAGTAACTTACAAAAAGTATAAACATGTCATTAAAGTGTCCCTATTCAAATTGTGTAGTGTGTTATATCGTTTCAATTTTTAAATAAAGAACTTTTAAAGAAAAACAAATAAAATATCCTATCAATTGTTTAACAATATTTCTTTATGTTCAAAGTTAAAACTATCCCACAGTAAGATATATATAAAAATCTCACAATTTATTTCAAAGCATTGTGAGATATATATAAAAATCTCACAATTTATCCAAAATAACTAATAATGCTTAATTTTGAGCTTTCTAAGTCATTATGAAATTAAAAAGTACATGTCAATTCGTCAATTTTATTTGATTGTATAATTTACTTAATTTAAGAAGAATAATATAAACCTAGAACTACGTAATCAAGTAAAACGTTAAGAATAGTATTAGTTGAGAGGGCATATCCTATAATTATCCAAATCAATAATAAACTAAGAAGAAAAAAAAAAAAGAAAACGAGGAACTTTTCAATAAAAAAACACTTCGCGTGAAAAGAAGTATTCGGATGAAAATAATCTTGGACTCGTTACCCATTATATTATAGTATTTGATTTTGAAATAAATAAAAATTGGATGAGAAATTTAAAGAGATAGAGGAAGATAAATATATGTATATATATATATATAGAAGAAGAAGAAAAAGGAAAAGTAGAAAAATATTGGGCTAAGACCCATGTGCTTTAGACAAAACTTAGAACGAAAAAATTTACAAAATTTTAATATTAAGACTAAAACGTGAAGAAGATACGGCTAAAACTGTAAATAAAAGTTTTAACAGCTAAAAGTTCAATTTCATCTATCATTTTTATTGGTTGATAGAAAAAAAAATGCTTTTTTTTGCAAGAAAATTATAACAAACATATGTGAAGATAAAACTATTATACAAAAGTGTTTTCTTTTAAAGAGTGACAGGTATCATCCTATCTGGAGACAGTTTTATGGGTTAGTTGCCACTTCAATGTTATTACTTGCAAGCAGTATCACACTGTACAGATACTACCAAGTCATATAAAATATAAAAAAGTAGACTAAAAGAAAATACTTAAAATTATAACAAGTTGATAGAGTTATTTTAATTTTTTGTTAACATAAAACTATTTTAAAAATGAAATAAAATATCATATGCTAAAAGAGTTAACATCTTAATAAATGAATATTATTTGTACAGGATTAATTTTGCTATATTTTCAATTTGCGTATCTTGTTGAGATATCATTTTATAGGGATATCTATTTGCCCCTCAAACTTTTGTCTTTCCAAATATAACTTTATTTGAGGGGTTTCTTAGAATTTTAAAAAACTCCCACTTTCTTTTTAAGCAAAAACTTCCCAGTGAATGCAATTTTCATATCCTTTTAAATGTACGAAACTAAAATTATATTCTTTTTCTACAAACAAATATTAATAAAACTTATTTTGCTATGTTTATGTAACTAGGGCATTTCATACAATTATTTTTTTACACAAATCTTGAAAATGGATCTTTGTGTAGGTCGAAAGATTTTGATTTTGTTCCCAAATCTTCTTGCAGTTAGAATAAAAGAAGAACCTGAAAACAACACTATTATATTAGTCAAAGACCTTTCTAAAATTGTTAAATATTTTCATATTTAGGCCAAACTAGTGAACAGAACGTGCCTCCAAAAATAACAGAAACACGCAATTTTATATTTTTAATCTCTTTCTCTCTCTAAAAAGCTTTGTTAAACTTTGTTCAACAAAGTGTCATCTTTCCGCGACAAAAGTCGGCCACTGCCACTTCATTACAGCTTTCCTAAGCAACTTTTTCGTATCATAAAATTTAAGAAAAACAGACAGACATTTATGTTTTCACAATAATGCATATCATTGATTTTTTTACACAATTTATATGGTGTGTTATCTTAAAATTCAACATCATAGCACCTTGTTAGGAGAAATAATTTTTTTCGAAAAAAAAAATTGCCTTAGTAATATAAACAAACTGTTAGAGGAAGATTTACTTAGCCAAATCTATAGAAGAGATAATAACATCACATTGAATCTAAAATCAATTTTATAAATTTTCATTTTTATATATTGCTTAATTTTTTTGTTTTTACTTTGTTAGACTTAGACTCAAATTTAAATATTTAACAATTTATAACTATAAAAACACACACAAATATAGTATTAAGTCGTTGTTGAATTCTTAATTTAATTTGGTTATATGTAATAGACGTAATGTTTATCTCTTACTTACTAAGATTAGATTATTTCAAGGAAAAGCCTATTTAACTATATATATTATTACACCCAAAAGGATGATAAAACCAATAAGTCTCAACAATTTGGATATGCCAGCACAAGAAAGTTTTGGTGCCAAATATATAATTTGTTGTAATTAATGTTCCATTGAGAGAATTAGTGAGTAATCTAAATGTTGGTAAGAATTATCTCCTAGAAAATTTGATGTTGGATTATCCTATGAAGAGTTTGACAGCAAAGAGAAGGAGAGAAAGAGATGAAAGGTGTATAAAGGAAGCAAAGCTGGACAATGGCACAGGCACGTGGGTCGTTGAATGCATGCATTATGTGATTCTTTATATCATTTGATTGCAATGCTTTTTCAAAAGTAAGGTTTGGACATTAAATTCGTGCGAACTTTGCTCTCCTCCATCATCCCATAATTAGCACAACATCTTAGTTCCCACGTTTTCTATCTCTTCATTATCTTTCTTTCTTTCTTTTTTCTTAATCCTTTTTCTTTCCACTTTCTTCTCTTAGTCCCTTGCTGTCATGGAATCCATGTCTTCTCTTCTCCATCTCAAACGGATAGAGGAATAGGAGAAACACGGTTTGCATGTTTTTGACTCTCACGTTATTAAGATCTCAACACACCAATTAGGAGCACAGAAGAAGAAACAACCAACCAAGATGTTGCAGAGGGCGGCAAGCAATGCTTATTCATGGTGGTGGGTTAGCCACATCAGAACAAAGCAATCAAAATGGATGGAGCAAAACCTTCAAGGTCCTCACTTTATCTGCATTTTCTTTTCTCATACATGATCAACTCCACAATTTATCTCCTTTTTCTCATTTGAATTTTTGTACTCATTCATGGCATACGATGTAAACGGATAGATTCCCTGCCTTGCTTTTAACGTTAGATTATACAAATGTCTGTGTGTGTGTGCAGGCTTTTGATGGTCAATTTCATTTCACTATGGAATAAAACCTTTAAATTATGGATGCCTTCTATTCATAGTGTTATCAATAATACATTTATCCGTAATAAGGAAATTCAACTGCATGAGTAGAGAGACGCTTAAGAAAAATATTTGAGGGTTGTTACTCATGCTCAAGGCTTGATTGCTTTATATGGATTCTGAAAATGCTTCTCAACGTGCTCTTATTTCCAAATCTGAACCTTTACTAATCAGAAAGTACATATGCACTTCTTTGATCACTTTTTAAATTGAATTTTCTCAAATCACAATGCTATTTTTGGTCAATGTGAGATAGAAATTGTGCATAGAATGACTCCATCTCCTCCCTGTTTTTGATAAAAATGCCTCTCAGACTTTGATTAGCTTCATTTTTTCTCACTAAACATGGTTTTTTGAGAATTTTTTTTTTTTGGAAATTGTAGTTTGAAATCCTTGAAGATATTGAATTAATTTCCTATAAATTTAGAATTTACGGAGATGCTTAACATGTGGATATAAACGATACATACTTGTTTCCATATTATTAATTGGAATACTAAACTAAAAATTTGTTTGAGCCACGGCTAGATGCCTATGTAGCACCAATACAACCCACGTTTATGTGTTTTTTGCCTATATAAATGAATTTAGTTGGGTATCTAAAATATATAAACAAAACTGCAGATATGGAGGAAAAAGTGCATAGTGTTATGAAGCTCTTAGCAGAAGAGGGTGACTCTTTTGCCAAGAGAGCAGAAATGTATTACAAAAGGAGACCGGAACTGATAAGCTTTGTGGAGGAGTCATTCAAGGCTTACCGGGCTTTAGCCGAACGATATGATCACATATCAACAGAGTTGCAAAATGCCAACAACACTATTGCTTCTGTCTTTCCAGATCGTGTCCCATTTATGGATGAGGATGACGATGATCCATCACAAAGGCCTCCCAAAAAAAAACCAGAAGGGGTAAAAAACATACCAAAGCCTCCCAATAAAGATTTAAAAAGTGTCATAACAACAGCCACAAAGAAATTTCAAGCCAAGAAAACAGCTGCCACTGCAGCTGCTGCTACTCCGAAAGTTGCTAAATCTGGTTTGAGCAGAAAAGAGGCACTTGAAGAGGTTGACAAGCTGCAGAAAGAGATTCTGGCCCTACAAACTGTGAAAGAATTTGTAAAGAACTCTTATGAGAATGCCCTCGGTAGGTACTGGGACACTGAGGAGCAAATAAAGGAATTGCAACAGAGAGTTTCCACTCTGCAAGAAGAACTTGAAGAAGGAGTTGATATTGAAGATGATGAAGCTCGCCGTTTGATAGCAGGAACTGCTCTTCAATCATGCCAAGAGGCATTGACGCAGTTAGAAGAGAGACAGGAAAGATCAGTTGATGAAACTAAAATCGAGTCCAAAAGGGTAAAGGATGTCAAGGCCAAGTTGGGCTCTCTCATGGACGAATTCCGTTATGATCGGAACAATTCCGAAGAGCCAAGGAGCCAAAGAGATTTAAAAATAATAGCAGAACCAAAGTTGGATGAAAATGCCGATGGATTGATTAGGAAGAAGGAGGAGTTGCAATTATTAAAGGAGAACATTAAAGAGAACTTTCAGACTAGCTCCAATTCATCATTCACTGTAGCAGAGATGGCAGAGAAGATTGATGAGCTAGTGAACAAAGTGATCAGCTTGGAAACTGCAGTATCATCCCAGAGTGCTATGGTGAAGAGATTGAGAACGGAAACTGATGAACTTCAGGAGCAGATTCGAACTCTGGAAAATGATAAGGAAAATCTTATCAAGGACAAAAATAAATTGAATGAACAACTGAGAAAGATGGAAGGAAAGATGCATGGAGTAGAGGATTTAAACCAAACTGTTGAGGACCAGAATAGCAATCTCCAAACCCAATTCAGTGAAGCACATTCTAATCTTAATCATCTCTCAGAGAAAGTCCAAAACGTGCTGCCAGGTGAGGAGGCTAAGACCACACATTTATCAGATGAACAAAAGGACTCGGCAACCCAAGAGGAATTAAAATGCAAGTCTACAGCTGGTTTGGTAGATGATGCAACAGATAAGGGGCTTAAAGTTGGTGGTACTGTTGAAGATAATCTAAGGTCAGACAACAAGCCTGAGGTCACTGGCTCACCATTTGCTAATGAAGCTCCCGGTTCATTGGAAAATGATGTTAAGTCAGTCAATGAGGTTAAGGTCACCAGTTCCTTAGAAAAGGAAGAAACAACCCCTGTGGAAAACAAATTTCCGGAAGAGTTAAAAAAACAAGAGAAGAATATAAATCCTGGCAAAGGTGATGAAAAGGCAACTGATGATGTGAGCACTACCACAGAAAATCAGGAAGTCGGACAGCAACTTGCAAGCAACAAGCTAGACAGTTCTTCAGAGAGTTCAGAGAAACAGCAACAAGATGATACTAAACAAAGTTCATGTGAGATAGAGAATGCTCCCAAAGTTGATTCCAAGGAGCAGGCAACAGCACAAGAAGATGAACCTGATTGGCGGAAATTGTTTACAAATGGAATGCAGGATAGAGAACAAGTTCTGCTGACTGAGTATACTACTACTCTTCGAAATTATAAAGATGTCAAGAAGAGGCTGGCTGAAATAGAGAAGAAAAATCAAGATAGCAACTTTGATTCATCTTTGCAGCTAAACGAATTGAAGACAGCCAATGCCATGAAAGATGAAGAGATAAGACTTCTGCGTCAAAAACTAGGTCTCTTGCAGAGAAGCTTTGAAGGAAATGAAGATTCGGCAGAGTCAACTGTAGTGATGCCACCAGAAAAGCACGGCATTGAGGAACTTCTAAAAATTGAACCTGAATCCACTTCACCCGTTGAAGAGAAATTCCGGTCAAACATGGATGAAATTCTAGAGCAGAACTTAACTTTCTGGTTAAAATTCAGTGCTTATTACTCTGAGATACAGAAGTTTGAGACCACTATCAAAGATTTGCAGACTGAGTTATCAAAAGTAGAGGAAAAATTAAAGTCGTCAGAGGGTAGTAGTAGCATAAAGTATTCTGTAAAATCAGATGCAAAACCAATTTACAAACACCTAACAGAGATACAGAGCGAAATAACAGTCTGGATGGAAAAAGGTGCTGTGTTGAAGGAAGAACTGCAAGGTCGATTCTCATCTTTGTGCGGCATCCAAGAGGAGATAACAGCAGCGTTGAAAGCCAGTGCAGAAGATGATGATTTCAGGTTCACAAGCTACCAAGCTGCCAAGTTCCAAGGTGAGATTTTGAACATGAAACAGGAAAACAACAAGGTTGCTGATGAACTTCAAGCGGGTTTAGATGTTGTATCAGCTCTCCAACTTGACGTAGAAAAGGCTCTGGTGAAGTTGAATGATGAATATGGGTTCTCGGTTTCAAAAAGACAACAAAATGGCCAGCTAAGACAATCAGAGTCTCGGGCCAAGGTTCCTCTGAGGTCTTTTATCTTTGGCTCCAAACCAAAGAAACAATCAATCTTCTCCTGTATGACCCCTGGAATGCATAGGAAATACAGGTAGGAGCAGGGCCATGTGTAAAATATTTTGCTATGGTTGCTTTAATTTTTTCATCTTTGTGAAAATTCTTTTATCGGTTAAATTAGGCTGCAGTTTATTTACAGATGCCTTTTACTAAAAGGGGATATTCAATTTTTATCTTTTGCTTGTTCATAAATCATAAGTTGATGAGAAGTATGACAAAATGTAGTATTTTGGTTTACATTTCTCTTTGTATTTTGAGCATACGAGTGGAAGGAGGGGTTATAATTTGGTACTAATAATCTTATGGATAGCAAAGTAGAAATCCATATACCACTAGAACAGTATTAGATGATACTCACTAAACCCTAAAGAGAAGGAAGGAATCAACCACTTTCAATAGTGGATGACAAAAACCAAATATAGAAAATAATTTGCTATGTAACATAACTAGCCAATTCCTAATTTGGTAGACTTCTCTCCCAACCTGTATTACAGCCAATAAACAAGCTACAGATGAACCTTGTCTTGCTTTACTCTGGAGGCAAGTTCATATCAAGTGTCAAAACCTGGTGAAGTTACACCATTACTAGCAAGCATTCCCATATGCCCTCTCCTAAGCAGGTGCCTACCCAACGTGAAAAAAAAAAAAGGATAGCGGTGAAAAGGTTGGGAAACATGCCATCCAGAGACTGTATATCATTGGAGAATCCCAAAACTTAAACCCAGAGAAATACTTCAGTATCTTCAATTGCCCTTCTTTGTATCTTCTGGTAACTGCACCCCCATGAGGCCGAGCAAATTAGAAGCCGGACCAGGAAGGCCTTGTTGAGAAGAAAAGGAATCAAGAAAGCTTTTTACTAAATTTACATCCACATCTACAGGAGAAAAATCCTCGTCCATATTTTGTTCTGATGCATTTGATGTTCCCTGAAAGTGAATTCAAATGCAAGAGCAAACATCAGTCTTGTAACTGCACTAATGAAAATTTGCAGAAGAAAATATAAACTTAACTATTATTATGCAAGTGTCCATTTTGGTCACTACTGTCTTGTTTCTAAGCTTGATTTTGTAGCAGTGCCGCGAACAGGCATGAATTCTGGTTTTCTTGTGATATTATCTAAAGTTTATTTATCTAAAGTTATCAAGATTGATATTATTTAAATTATTAAGTGGTTAAAAAAATTATAATTATTTTATACAAGCCCTAACAATGTAAAGCCTTTTTTTGCAAAGTCATCTTATCAGAAACCGTCACATATGGCATGTTTGTTAATTTTATAATAATAATAATAATAATAACTACTTCAAAAGTCACCCAAGAGAGGATTTAATAATGTAAAAAATTTTACAAACAATACACATCTCTATTAAACCCACAAGTTTATTATTATTTCATATTAATCATGCACACAAACATACATGAGCAGAAGGACCCTAGCTACAATAAAATGCATAGTTTTTAATAGATTATCGTAAATAATAAAGCAACATGAGGATAGAGAGAATACACACTTTACTAGCATATCCAAATGCCAAAATAACATGATTGGACCTTTGTATGACACTCTATATATACTTCATTTCTTTTGTTAAAATGACCTAGAGAGGTTTGCTATACAGGGTGTTTTGAAAATCAGACTGGCCTGGTCAAACTAGAAAACTGGTATACCGATCAACTGTTTGATTCAAATAAATCATAAAATAAGCTAAAAAAAACTCGTCATTGAACCGGAAAACCAATAAAAAATTGGGAAAAAAACAGTACACAGAAAAAATGGATTAGAGCATATCAATGAAAAATGTTTAATAATTTATTCTTAAAAATAATCTAAAGTGTTTCGATATTTTCTGTTTTGTTCTAAATATAAACTTTCTAGTCACTGAATACTATTGTGCCTTGTTGAAACTTAGAGTAAGTATTATGATACATTTTACTTATACTTTTGTATGTATTTTGAAAGTTAAAAACCTATAACTTGTGTTTTAGATTGTAGTGTTATAAAATCATAATATTATTCGATTATTATTATATTAACACTGATTCAACCACGGCATTATGGGGAATATGGAATAAGACCAAAGTTCCACCACATAAACAAAGCCTTCCAACCAATGATGCCGCCATAGCAGACCTCGCGTCGTGAAAGGTACATGATTGTGGGTCAAAAAATATCACTTTGTTACTTAGTATTGCCTTAAATCAATGCCTTAATTAGTTCAATGACTGGTCCAATGATTTTAAAAACATTGGACAAATACACATCATTACAGATTAACATTTAGCATATTCTTTCCTCATGCAAATGCAAACAAATACCTGATCCTTTTGAATTTGTCCATTAGCACGAACAAAACTTTTCTGAAGAGTGGTTGCCTTTAGTTCATCGTTCATAGCATCAGAATAGGACCGCATGAAAGTATCTTCATCATCCTCCCCCAGTTCACCCATATCACTCTCAGAATCATCTGCATAATCAATAAAAATATAAGAATCAACAAATGATACCAAGGGAAAAGACATACAAATTAACTGGCCAGGTGATCTCCTATTTGGTTGAATTCCAGAAACTAATTCATTATACATACTAAAACCCAGGTACCAGTACTACTAACAAACAATTAATGTTCTGCTTGGCTGAAGGGGAGGAAAGTGCGGCAATCGAACTAAATGAGTTTGTTTGGTAGAATAGAGATACAAAAGAGAGAATTAAAAGGTGAATGGGTCGCACCAGTAGTTTTCTACTCTACTTGCCAACCACTTCCCCTCAATTCTCTACATCTCCCCTCATTTCTTTTTCTATTTATCTTCAACCATACACCCTTAATTTTTACTTTATTTTTCACCTATCTTCTTTCACTTTTTTTATTTATATGATTTTATCATTCCATCTCTCCTCTCTACCAAACTTATCCTAAGGGAATTGATCTAATTTCCATCCGATAGCACCAAATTTGAAGACAGATTGCCAAACTTAAACAGTGTTCTTGTAAGCAATAACTAATTAAACATTATTATTATGCACTTTTCAGTGAAACTAGATTAAGCAAGCAAAATCCTGTGCATGGAACTTTAGATTCTTTAAGGATTAATATTTTAAAGTAAATAGATATGCATATTTAATAACAACTATTAAATACAATGTATCCTGAAATCATCGTGTGGTTAACACATTAAAAACCAGCAACGATGATGTGCTAAAGCCCAAAAGATAACTCTATGAATGTACGTTATAATGATAAAGACATCTGTTTGAACTTCTCAGAACTTCATAGCCAATAAAGTATTCAATGGAGACCTAGTTGAGTTCGACAATTTATTTCTATTTATTATTAAAGACATAGGAAAAGCATTAAACATCATACACTTTCATTATCTGTTTATCTCAATTCCCAAGTACAACACCAAGGTATTATAGGCTTAGACTTTTTTCAGTTGGATAATGGAGTATTAAAGAGATGAACATTTTACTACCATTTGTCAATAAAAAACATACAAAATCTTAACATGTACTATCATAGAAACCAAAATAAAGAATTTGCTAGCACTTATCCAAATCACTGACAGGAAAGCTGAAATTTGAAAAGAAATTAAAGGAACTCCTACCTTCATTCTACTAGAACTATACATGCGACAGTCATAACAGAGCAAGAAATTTGGAGAAATTGCAAAACAGACAGCCAAAAAGTTCAAACCTACAAGATGTGAATTGTAATGGCTTACATGCATGACATCACAAAAAATGCACTAATATAATGGTGTAAAAGAACTCTTTTACAAAATAATCCATTAGCAGGAAATAAATGCAATTAAAAAAGTTTAATATATAACAACTAAAGAGAAAAGCTATTCAACAGTAAACTAACACATGAGATCTCACCAAAGTCCGGGTCAGAGGATGATCCTTCTTCAATATTGTTGTTGGCAGCTTCATTGTCTGAATGCTTCATTATTGATTCCATGTCTTTAATAAATTGGTCCACGTCAATGTCCACTTCCTTATTCCTTTACAAGAAAAATTCCACATATTACATAATAAAGGAATACAGCACAGTCTGAAAGGTACAACTATCACAGCGTCCAGAAAAACTAACCAGTAGAAAGAAAAACTATTTATACCATATACTAAATAGAACATGTTATTATGTTATTCAATACTTAATAATTAAGGTTATTTTACTTAGAAATTAAGAAATTGTTATAAAAATAGTTAAAACCTGAGCTGGTTTCAGCTTCACAAAAAGCTAGTGTTTTTATTTTTGATTTTTAAGATTACGAAAATAAACCCGCAGCAGCTTAGTTGGGATTTGAAAAGCTATTTTACAGTCTTGTCCAATCAGGACCGCATTTGACTTTTGGGAATACAATTTTAATTAATAGGCAGGGGTGTTAGACTTAAACCTTTATCCTGGGGGATCTATGATACTGAATTTATGTCAGCGAACATCATGAGAAAGAAATTATTTTAATAGCCCTAATCCTTTCGCAGTAAAGATGCCTACACAATAAGTGATTTAAGACTGCATATCAGGTATACTAAATGACTATGTGCATCACTAAACTAACCTGTCCTCAGGAGCTTCAGCCCCCTTGTAACTTGACAACTTATGGACAAATGCCTGCATGGTCTTTGCTATATCTCCGGGATCAAACTCGTCAGCATTCAAAGCAGATGAGGGACCAGTATCTTGATCCTCTTTTGCTTTCCCTTTCTTTTTGTGTTTTAAGTCATATAGTTCCATCTCCTTTTGTCTTTCCATAAGAACAGAGTTCAATTCTTCCTCTCCATCATAAAGCCAGGAATCATCATCAGATGGAGGAACCTCCTGATCCTTAAAATCGTCCACTGAGTGAGGCAGAGCAAGAATTTCATCTATACGTCTAACCGGAGCATTCATCAACTCACTGCAACAAATTTTCACCTTAGCAATGATAGAAACAAAAACCAACAGAAAACCTATAGCTTTAACCCAAACAACATCACTACATTAGAACCTAGGTAGACCAATTCCCCAATGCCCCATGTAATCATTGTCAACAAAGAGCACTTATCCATTTTAATCAACGTGAGATCTCTACACACCCCTTCAAGTCAAAGATTAACTACAGGCATCAGGTCTAGGTAGTTTTTTTACTAGGACAATTTAGGGAACCCTAATATGATAGACTCATGTCATCTTGAGTTTGGGCTTGGTCAAACAAAACCCTAAAAACTAGCTCTGAGATAAGGATTGTCCAAGCCTTTATATGTTCTACTTTGATCATATCTATAATCAATGCATGATCTCATCAATGACAAAATAAGAAAAAACTAGATAAACCAAGAAGCAAAGCTAAGTTAAACTAAACACACAAAACCAAAAGGCTAATACCCATCCAACACAAAAACAAGACTTAATTCAAACAAAAATCAATAGCCTAGTTCCAATTCCAACCTGGCCTGGGAGTGCAGAGAAGTGTTCCTATAATACTCTTGAGCACTCTGCACCAATCTCTGATACTCAGAGGAACCCGGAAGCAGCCCTTGGAAGTAGCCACTGTTCTCCAAGCTCTTCCTAAACGCCTCCCAAGTGCTCCCTTGCCCCTCCACCCCATCGCGCTTCCGCTGCTGATACATCATCTCCAACCCACACGCTATCTTCATTCCCAGCTCCGCCTCCACAAACGCCTCCCTCTCAGCCCGACCCGGCATCGCCGGGTAACACTTCGGAGCCTGAAACCGCTGCTGCACCAACTGCGCGTACATCGCCCTCGACATCTTCACCGAAACGCAAACCAACTCCTCCGTTGCCCCTCTCTCCACGAACCTCTCCATCCTCGCGGCGAATTTCATCGTGTCTACATCCCTGTCGTAGAAACCCTCCACCGCGAGCGAAATCAGCCGCGGTTCGTGCTTCAGAACCCACGCCACTGACACAGGAACCCTAACCCTAACCCTGTGCATGTTCCTCCTGGCGCGCTCGGGATAGTCCTCGATGCGTTTCTTCACGGCGCGCTGGATTGCGTCGGAGGCGAGGGATTCGTGGCCGGAATTGGCGACGAAGGCGAGGGAGTCGAGGAGGGAGGGCTGAGGGAGGCGGTCTCGGGGGACGATGTGGAGGTTTCCGTGGCGGAGGAAGAGGCGGTGGTGGGAGGGGTCGGGGTTGAGCCAGCGAGGAAGGTGGAAGGCGGCCTCGATGAGGAGGAAGTCGCCGTCGGAGTCCCAGAGGCGGATGGATAGGGAGGGGAAATGGAGGGAGATATGGAAGAGGAGGAAAACGGCGAACCACTCGTCGTCGAGGTTGTCGCCGTAGCGGAGGTGGCCATGGAGGTGGTGGAGGTTGGAGGAGGATGGGCAGGGGCAGAAGGGGTTGGGGGCAGTGGAAACAGAGAGTGTGAAGGGTTGGTGCTGCCAGATGTAGTCTTGGGTGAAGGGGGATATTGTTTGGAGGATTTCGAGGTGGAGGGAGTGGAGCGTGGCGGTGGCGGCGGCGGTGGTAGTGACGGTGGGGGAATCAGGGTATATGGCGTAGAAAACGGTGTCGTCTGAGGGGCGTGGGGAGAAGATGGAGGAAGAAGGAAACTCCATTGCATATGCAGAGTTGCTCACTCTGAAAACTTCTCGAGAGTTCGGGGAAACACGCTCTCATAAACCTCTTTCTTCAACATTCGAGGTTTTACGATTCATTAATCAAAATTATGATATCCGTGTAATTATAATACAATATTATTTTAATAATTTATTGTGTGTATTTGATGGTATTATTGAAATAATTAAATTATAATATATCCATAATTGTTTTCAATATATTTAATTATTTTTATTTATCATCACCATATTAGCTAATAATCTACCGACCGTTTATAATTAAGTTCATTATTCTCTCATCCAATAATTGGAACGTCCCATTTCTACGTAAGACGCTAATAAAACATATTTTCTGAATTAATTTATTAAAAATAATGTGTGACACGATTTATTTCATTAGCATATAATTAAAAAAAACACAGCTTTGGCATGATAAGTTAAAAAAAATGTTATATATTGTGTATGGTGAATTTCTGTAAACAAACATTATCTTGCGTATTTGAATAAAGAGACCTGTAATTTTTTTATCCTGGTAAATTATTTATCATGAATTTATGTGTTTAATTTTTATAATCAATTTTTACAAATACCTTTAAATATAAAGATATTATTAAAAATAGAATTTATTTTATATTGTTAAAAAAATAAAAGAAATAAATAAAATGTGTATATGATGAAAAGTGAAATTATTGAAGTATATAATTACAGTTGTTTAAAGCGAAAATTAAAACTCCTATAAAATGATTTTCCTAATTTATTAATCTTGAAAACAAAATAATTATTAGTTCTTTTTGTTTAGAGTAACAATTCTAAAACTTTCAATTTGAATGAAAATAAAAAGTGCAGGAAACTATGTAAGTTTACATAAAGCAATAAATTTCCACGTAACCATTTAATTCTATAAGACATGATTTCATATCCATTTTCAGAGTTTTTTTTTATTTTCTTATTAAAAACATAAAAATAGAACCTGTAGATATTTTAAAGTTTTTCTATATTTAAACCAAAAGAAAATACGAAATTTGAAATGATGCTCTCAAAAGTAAAAAGATTTGCAGAATTTTAATCATAACTTCGAGAAATTATACTAAATTGCTTTTAAAAGTGAAATAATTTAAAAAACAAGAAAAGAAACATGAATTATGACTGAAATACATTGAACAATAAAAATTTAGTATAATTTTAATAATCTATATTTTTAATTAAGGTAAAATGAGTTAATAATGTGTGTTGGTTGAATTGTTGACTGTGAATTTATTTAAAGTATGTGTCTAGTTAATCACAAGTGTTTAGTGTAAGTTAGAACTTGTTAAAGAATTTTATTTCTTTGAAAATTTAAGAAAGTTAAAGAATTTCAAATTTTCTTCAAATTCAAAGTGCATATAGTTCAATCTCAAAATTCAAGCTTAAATACGTGGAGGGAGTTTGAATTTTAAAAATTTAAATTCATATATTAAAGATATGTTTGAGATGCAAGTTAAACTTGTTTTTTTTCAAATTATTAACACAAAGAAATTGTCAACTTTGTCAATCTATCCTATATGAAATACACATCAATCAAAAAATCATGTAAAAAATTACACTATCTAAAAAGATAACTATGATTAATTATTAAGAATATTGTAAAAAAAAAAAAAACAAAGATTGAGTGATCACTAAATACAACAATCATGATAAAGTTTGTGACATACAGAATAGAAAATATTTATAAACTAAAAATGCTTAACAATTATAAACAATCATTCAATAATTACCTTATTCAACAAGTCCATAAAAACAATTTATAAAAAGAAAAAAATAATAATAAAGAGATACATAAATGAGACGATAAGAAATGTCAAAAAAACTAGTCGTATAAATAACACATGCAAATATGTTAATAAGATGATAAAATATACCTCATAATTTTGTGGAATGATCTCGAATTAAAAAAATATTAATGAATTAAGTTGTGGAAAAACTTAATAATAAAAAATGCTTAATATTAATTATGTAATACATTTTTTTATTAGTTATAAAGTATTCTCAGAAAGATTTATTGTTTACTTTATAAGATTCTTTCTACTTGGTTGATTAATTAATTTTTTCCCTAAAATATTTTTAAATAAAATAAATTTGAAAAGAATGATAAAATTCTTCTTTCCTAATTTAATAGGAGAATATATAAAAAAAAAAGTCTTATTCAACTATTTAAGTTTTAAATACGAGAAGAGTAATTTTGAATTGATAATAAAATTTCTTTCCAATCACTTTAACTAATTTAATTAACATTTTTAAAGGATTTGAATTAGCAAATAGGATATGGTAGAAAGGAAGAAATATGTAGATAGAAAGATACATAGATACTCACGAAGTAATTATGATGGGCGTGGGATTGGACCGATTTAGCTATGCTCTTTCCATTTTCCATCATGTCATTCTCATGATAATGTGTGAATCCATTGAACTGAACCACTTCAGAAGCTTGTAATTGGTGACCCAGGAGAAGATAACTTCAAGCATAAGCAAAGAGACAGACATAGTAAATCTCATCATTTCCACCCAATAAAAAGATGAGGCACAGTTATTCCACAGGGATGTTTCGGTAATTCCACTCCTTCCTTCGTTCCACAGTCACTTTCAACTTTTACACACTGAAGTCTCTTTTCTTTGTTTTCACACCATTTTAGTTCACTTCTGCAACCTCGTCTTTGTACTTTATACTAAATTGGATAGAGTTCAGCAGTGTCATTGGGTGTCAATGGCAACTGGGTCGTTGAACTCGGAATCATTGAACAGAAATGTGGCCATGAGTGTGAGGGGTGGCACTGGGAAGAAACAAGGTGGGGTAGGAGGCAAAGTGGAACCTTTTGTATCACAAAATGAGCACAACCCGAGAGAGTTACGGTCGTGGGCGAAAAGAACGGGTTTTGTGTCTGATTACTCAGGGGAAGCTGGGACAAGTGGGAGTGCAAAGTTTGAAGCTTTTGGGAGGAAGGGAGGAGGGTCATCTCCCAAGGTAGAGATAGATCCAGTGGTGGGGAGGACAAGAGGAAACGAGATCGAACCAGAGTTTCGTGGAGGTGCCACGAGGGCTGAGAATGGTGCTGTTTTGGATGAGAGGGGGAGCAAAGAGAAGGAACGTGATGGTGGTGAGAGGAAAGTTGGTTTGAATGGTAATGCCAATAATGGGGTGGTGAATAGGGAGGGGAATGGGCATGGAATCTCTGCAGTTGCTCCTTTGAATGAGGAAAAGGAGGGGGAGGAGGGAAATGGGGATGTTAAGGTCAATGTGTTTCCGGAAGGGGAGGAACACCGTGATGGAGGGTGGCGGGGACCGTTGGCATTGGAGTGCGGGCTCAAAGAGAATCCGGGGATTGGTTAGTTTGTACTCTTCTTTTTCTTTTTCTGTCGGTTTTAGATTCTTTTTCACCCTTGATTTCTTTAGTTTTTTTGAGTTTATGTTTTAGGATGCCAGTTTTGGATGGTTTGGAAAAAATTTCTGGTTTATTTGAATTGTGTGGAAAAATTCACGTCTCTAGGGCGTTTTGTTCTTTTCTTATAATTTTTTCACTGTAATGCTGTAAGTTGAGCAATGTGAGTGGTATGTTACTAACTTCCCATGTTGGAAGTTCTGATGCTTGCCAATTAGTTCATTTTATATCTGCATGAATTGGTCCATGACTGATTGAAGATCATATCCGTAGAGGAGAAAGAAAATAAGAAAATAGAGTCAAAGTATGTGAAGACAAATCTCATTTGAGAATACCAATTCTTGAAATACTAGTCACAAAATTAAAGGACTTTCTGAAAGAACTTTCTGAAAGAACCCATTTTCCCAGTTCTTTCTTCCACATCATTGTCTTAACTAATTATCATCTCAATACTTATAAGATTAACTAGTATAGTCATGTTTCTGTAAGTGGCAATTTTTTTTTACCTTGTTTGTACTTAGTCTTTGCATTTTTTAATTGCAGTACCTCTTATCTATTATGGCCTGCAGCACTATCTATCATTAGCCGGTTCTCTTGTGTTGATTCCGTTAGTCATGGTACCGGTCATGGGTGGAACAGATGTAAGTATATGCTTTCAATTTACTGTTTACTGCATGTTACTCTAAGAAAATGGATAGTTTTTCGTATTCTTATCTATTCATTTTATTTTTACATTAATTGCTGAGGACAGAAGGATACTGCAACCGTAATTTCTACAATGCTGTTTCTTTCTGGCATCACCACAATACTGCACTCCTACTTTGGTACTCGACTGCCCTTAGTTCAAGGGAGCTCATTTGTGTATTTAGCACCGGCGTTAGTTATCATAAATGCTCAAGAATATCGGAATCTTACCGAGCATGTAAGTTCATTACTTAATTCATTAGCACATCACTTTCAGGCCCTTTTAGTTTAGGCAGACAAATTACATTATCTAAATCAGTAAACTATATGCTTTTTCAAGCACACCTACTTCAGAAACTATAGTTAAGAGTTAATTTTCACATGACTTGTTTACCATTTAAACTTGTATAGTATATATCTGAATGACTAGCATAAATTTTCTTTTATCCTTTTCTGTTGTTATGTATCTGTTATCTTTTAACAGACTTTGTCTATTATGTACCTCTTTATTAAAAAATTACATAAAACTTTGACTTTTATTCTGTTAGTTTGGATGTATTCTCAGCTTACATATAAAAAGCCTTGTAATTGCAGAAATTTAGACACATAATGAGGGAACTCCAAGGAGCTATAATTGTTGGTTCAATATTCCAATCTATCCTGGGATTTAGTGGTTTAATGTCTGTTCTACTCAGGTAAGAAGTTACATGCCATATCTTAGTTCTTAAATATCTTTTGTCTTGTGCTTGATTTAGTGAATGTTGTTAGTTTGCTGCTTTACTGCCTTGATTAATATTTAACACGTGTAAGCACTAGCACACGGAATAGCCATATGCATAAAGGGAATTTATATTGATCAATGAAGTTGTAGAAGCTACTGAACTTTTATCTCTTAGCCTGATCTGTTTATTCTTTACAAATTTAGGTTAATCAACCCAATTGTGGTTGCCCCAACTGTTGCTGCTGTAGGTTTAGCATTCTTCAGCTACGGTTTTCCACAAGCAGGCACTTGCCCTGAAATTAGCATTCCACAGATAGCACTGGTTCTGATATTCACTTTGGTGAGTCATATGTGCATTTTAAGCAGCACCTATACAGGATATTTTGTATCTGAAACGGTTTTCTAATTGTTGTAATTTGTAAAACTACTTCTTGTATGTTAGAGGCTGTCTGTTGTAAAACAGGTTATGGGCTTTTGGTTGTTTATTAAATGATTTCAGGAGCATTCAAAAACTCATTCTCTCTTCTTTTTCTCTTGTTTGAAGTATCTACGAGGAATATCTATCTTTGGGCGCCACTTATTTCGAATTTATGCTGTAAGTATCCAAATTATTTTTGTTTTTCTTGAGCAATTTTGGATAGTGCTAGCTAAGTCTTTCCTTTAGCATGTGTATGTAGTAATAATTCTTATAACTTAATTTCTTAATATTTTCAGGTTCCCTTGAGTTTGACAATAATTTGGATATATGCATCCTTTTTAACAGCTGGGGGAGCATATAATTACAAAGGATGCAATCCTAATATACCAAGTTCAAACATTCTATTGGATGCATGTAGAAAACATGCATATACCATGCAGCATTGCAGGACTGATGTTTCCAATGCATTGGCTACTGCTGCATGGGTCAGAATTCCTTACCCTTTACAATGGGGCATCCCTATTTTCCATTTTAGGACTTCTATAATCATGGTCATAGTGACACTTGTTGCCTCTGTGGATTCAGTAAGTATCATATTGTCTAGGTCCTAATCTCATTTAAATATTAAGATGAATTTTCATGCTGAAAGAAGGGATCAAACATCAATAGGAGATGAAGCTGCAATTGTAACTATGTGAACGGCATATCCTTTTTCCAGGTTGGAACTTATCGTGCTACATCTCTGCAAGTTAATTCAAGGCCTCCTACTCCCGGTGTTGTGAGCCGAGGAATTGCTCTTGAGGGTTTCTGTAGCATATTGGCTGGTCTTTGGGGTTCAGGTACTGGCTCCACAACCTTGACAGAAAACATGCACACAATTGACATCACCAAGGTGGCAAGTCGGAAGGTAGTGGTAGTTGGAGCTGCTTTCTTAATCTTGTTCTCATTTATAGGTAAATAACAACTCCTGGAGCCAAAATCCATACTTCAAAATTCTTGTCCAACTTTATACGTTCTCATTCCTCTTCATTCTGGCTGAGATGGATCTAAGGATGTGCAGTGGTTTTCATTTTTGGTGCATTTGAGTTTCAAAATATGACTGTTAAATATAATTTTGTAGGGAAAGTGGGTGCTCTTCTCGCTTCCATTCCACAGGCTTTGGCTGCTTCTGTACTATGTTTCATGTGGGCTCTTACTGCAGCATTAGGCCTCTCTAATTTACGGTATAGTCAATCCAGCAGTTTCAGGAACATTACAATAGTTGGCGTTTCACTGTTCCTTGGCATGTCTATCCCTGCTTATTTTCAACAATACCAGGCTGAGTCAAGTCTGATACTGCCCAGTTATCTGGTTCCTTATGCCGCAGCATCAAGTGGACCATTCCGTTCAGGCATTAAACAAGTAAGTACCTTTAGCCTTAAATGTAAAGAGAAAAGGAATAAACAAAAGGAGGACTGGTTGGATAGCTTATAGATGAATATGAATCTTAAGTTTTACTTAAGCACACGCTTTCTAAGACATCCTAGATGATTTATCTTTATTGAAACTGGTAATATGCAGATTTGTCCTTAACGATAAATCTTCATTTTAGCCTGTTTCTCTTGCTAATTAAGCAATAATTTGTTTCCTTTTCGGATGCATATGAACTGATCTGTCATTTAAATCTTGAAGCTTGATTTTGCAATCAATGCTCTTATGTCCTTGAACATGGTGGTCACACTGTTGGTGGCATTCATGCTGGACAACACTGTCCCTGGCAGACAAGAAGAGCGAGGGGTGTTTGTCTGGTCAAGAGCTGAAGACATTTCCACTGATCCCTCTCTGATATCTGAATATTCGCTGTCAAAGAAAGTCGCCCGGTGTTGCTGTTGTTTCAATTTTAAATGTTTGGGAGTCTAATGCTTTGTTCACTCTGACACTTTAATCTTGGTAATATTCCTTCAAGATAAAGGTCACTCGTAGGATATGCCTGTTATATTGCCGCTCGTGAAGGCAAACAAACGTAAATTATGCAGTGTAATATAGCCATAGTGACATTAGGTTGCTGATAGACTGATAGCTGTAGAACATTTATTATCCTCGGGAAATTGCATTTTTTTCACATGTCAAATTGTCTTGCTGAAAAACCAAATATTGTACTTACGTATCGATATATTTACATATATAAATATTCCATTTTTGCTGTTTCATATTTAGTTAATACTTCATAGTTGTAGCAAGTCTGACAGTAAAAAAGAATGGTAAGTCAGTAGGGAGAAAGTTTCAGGCTTGAACCTACCATGACTGGCTAATTCAACTGGTAACTTTTCATTTGGAGGTAGTGGTCCACCGGTGGCAATGAGAACAAAAAATCAGCACTAGTCACAAATTAATCTGTACAAATGATCTAATGAACTAAAAGAATTCGGTATTAGTGTGTAAGTTTAGGTGATTTGTTGGTCTGCCAATCCTCAATGAGGGAACGGAGAGTGTGATTCGGGGTGAGGAATGTGTGTTTCAGCCTCAAATTTGTCATCGGTGATGTGTCACGCCCCGCTTGCAGCCAGTGATCTATTGCTTCAAGCTCATAAGAAAACCCATCTGCTGCCAAGTGTGGGTGTTTCATTACCTCCTGCAGCCAACAGCACAACAACACAACCTTAATTTTACGAAACAAAAAAACTAACTCCACTTTTGCCTGTCTGTCCAAACATTATGTGCAGGACTCAACAAACGAAAAACATTAATCAGGATCAGTCATGCAAATTTGCAACATACCATATATGTTACAAATAAAGAAAGGAAAAAACCATATTTAGGAGAAATCTCTATGTATGTAAAAGAAACTTCTTTCAAAGATGAAGAAGCCAACCTGAAGTATGGGGCAAAGAAAAACACTAGGCACATCACTGGATCCCTCTCTATCGATACACCCACCAATAATTGCCTTTCGTCCTTCCCTTCCAACTATTTCATCCCCCTTTCTCCTTATCTCATTCAGTTCCTCCAAGACCTTTGCAATGCTCAGTTCTGAGTTGGACATGCACCTAAAAGCCAGGCCTGCAAGTTCTTTTGCTAGATCCATTGGCCATTGCCCAGCCATCTCATCAAGAACGCTAGCCAAAGCCTCTCCATCCACTGTCATCACCTCCTCAACCAGCCCTGCCCAATTTCTTCCTGTCAAAAGATGCATTAACAAAACCCCTATAGCCCGCAAATCTGACTCAACGTTACACTGTTCATCACAGCAATCATGGAGCCCAATGCCCGTGATCTTTGCAACCAAATTGCGGTCCAGGAGGACTTTGGATGGGGTCAAATGGCAGTGAATACCAGGCCTTGGCTCAGCTGCATTGAAAAAGCCCAGGCCCGAACAAACTTCTGAGGCAATTCGTATTCGGTCGTGCCATCTTAAGGCGCGGTTTTTTCTCCTAGAAAACAGCATGTCTCTTAAGCTTCCGTTGCGCATGTATTCCAAAACTATGCACTTGGGCTCGGAGCAAAACCCCACCATGGCAATCAAATGAGGATGCCTAATATCACCAAGAACCCTCACCTGAAAAAATGTAGTCTAAATTAGTATTTACTGTAATCGATTCTGATTTCTAAAATCACATATATGAAAATTAAAAAACAGAATTTGAATGAATTGTATAAGAATTGAATCTAGCAAAAAAACATGCACCTTGGATTGGAAATCTTGGAGGGAGAAAGAAGGGAGCATCTTGATGGCAACAGTGGAGTGGTTGAAGCGTCCTCGGTACACATTGCTCCAATCTCCGCCGGACTTCAACCTCAGCCGCTCGGAGAAGTTGTCGGTGGCCAGCCGGATCTCCTCCGCCGTGTACTCGCGGAAGGTGCAGCAGGTGTCGGCGAGCCTAGCAGCCATTCCAATGGCGTCCTTCTGCTTGCAGAACTCGATCCTTCGGTTGAGCACGTCTCTCTGGCGCCTGAGCTCCTCGATCTCCCTGACCATCTCCCTCCTCTCCGCCACCGCCCTCTCGAGCTGCGTCTCCGCCCGCGTCTTGGCCAGCGTCCATATCTGAAGCCTGTTGGAGAGCTCCGATTGCACCTCCCTCAGGGAACCGAGCCTCCTCCTCTTCTCTTCCACCTCCATTCTCATCTCCTCTGTCTGCTCTCTGTCCGCTTCCCATTCCTTCTGTAGCTCCTCCTTAGCCCTCACCTCTTCTCGAATTCGACCTTCCACTTCTTCAGCCTAACCATTGCATTCACACATTACAATTTACGTGAATCTCACATGCAAGAAAAACAAATCCCTAGAAACCCTAACACCCTAAACCATAACATTAGGTATATTCATGTTTAATTTTTTTCTTTAATCTACATATCAATTTCAATTAAAACAAAATTCTAATCTTAATTAAAAAATTAGTCGTTGTATTAATTTGACTATTCAGAGAATTACTCGACTGTTGCATAGACAAATTGCCCATTCAGCTTTTGCGTGCCTCTCTTTACTATCTTTGGCCTCTTTCCTCTTCAATAGGATCGTCTTCTGAGCTTCATTCAGCTTACTTTTCAGAATCTCAATTTTCTCTGCACCACTCTGAGTAGGATACAATGTTAGCCATTGTTTTTTACAGCATCATGTGAAAGAACAAAAGGGAACAAGACATCATAAAGTGATTATATTTTCAAACTCGTGGTAACATTTTCAAATGTTAGAAGAGTCAAAGTGAGAGTTTTCTTAGAAAGGGCATTTAGACTTTCACAAACAGGTGCCTTCTTTTTCAATATTGTACAACAAAAACAAATCATATTATATGAAAAGTGAATCAATCATCTAACAACTCCCTAGAAGAAACAAAACGAAAGGGAACAAAGAAGATAGATATTAGCATTAATCATGGCCACACACATATTTGAGGAAAAGTATTTGTCGTTGTTGTGAGTTACCATATTATAATTGTTGTGTTCAGTGACATGTGGCTCATTTGGACCAATCTGTGAGTCGTCATTGTCTAGCCCGCAGTTTCCTTCCTCCAACTTGGAAGACAACAATTCTTGATAATAATTTTCAACTTCCTGCAGGTAAAATTCCCACTGGTTTCTGTTTACTGAGGACTCCAAATTGCTTGAGGAAAGTGGTTCACTTTTATCCGGAGAATCGTTGGTTTTGTCATTGAACCATTTGTCTAACCAGTCTTTGAAGGTTATCTTATCTCTTATTCTTGCAACCATGACTCCATGATCATCCTCCATGATTTTCTCATCATTTTTCCCTCTCAGGAAAATTTGCTTCCCCCCACAAATAATGAACAATTCACAGAAGGAAGGCTTGTGCTGATGAACATAGAACAATCCACTAATAGCACCTTTAGATTTCCTAACCAAGAGACCGGAAAAACATCAAGGAAAAATCAGACAATTTAGCATTGCTAGAAAAATGAAATTCTTTGATAAGAAAAGCAGGGAAATTTCATACATGGAGGGCTTCATGAATGAAAATCCCATGACCAATTTGGTTATTCCTATACCAAAGATCAAGTCTATGACTCGCTTTTGCAATGGCTCGTCCGATTTCTCAACTTCAAGAATCTCTGCTGGCACCTGTGATATGCAGAAACAGAAGAGTAGTAGAGTTGGACTAAACCACTATAACATAATTTCACTTCATATGATCTGAATAATTGAACTTAGCAACTATAACTTCATTTCATATCATCCGAGTAATTGAACACTACTTTTGAAGTGCTAAAATGTACACACCTTGCCACAGAAAGCAACATACTTGGAAAGCAGCTTGTTGATTTTCTCTTGCTCATCTTTCCTGAGAATTTGTAGTTTCTCCTCACTCACAGATCTTGCTGGAAGTTTCCCAACTGCAAAGGAATCACAAAACTAAGCTAAACCCAATTGAATTTCAATGCAGAGAATAAAAACAAGTCCAACTTACATGGTGTGTGGACACAATCCATGGGAGTATTGTGTGTGACATGGAGAATAACAACGGAAATTGGATGAGAATTCCATTTCTTGAGAGCCCAATTCAAAGTCTTAAATCCATCCTGTGCATCATTACCAACAGCAACATAGACTTTCTCTGTTTGGATTGCATCCATTTGATTGTTCCAAGCTACAAAATTTCAACTTCCTATCAGCTACAAGAAGAAGCAAGACTAATTCCAGTGAAAAAAACTCATGTCACAGGACACAAGTATGATAAGGTAAGTTCGGAATTGTGTTGAAAGAGACTTTAACATTGTAAAAAAGGGACTAAAAAAAGGGTTGTATATGATGATTTTCAAAGCTTTCTTTTGGGAGTTTCACAAGTGTTTGATTAAAAGAGTATTGTATCAGTACTTTAATCGGGATTTCCAAGGGAAGGGTCGAAGGAGAGGGCCAGGTTTGGACTTTTGTGTATGGCGTGTGATGATTGCCAAAGGATGCTGGGGTCGTAGTTATGCATCATCTTCTTTGCCATTTTCATTTTCACTCCTAGTTCCTATGGTTCTACCCTCTCCCTACAATTCACTTTTCTTCTTTTTCTTATTACTGTGTATAGTTTTTCTGGGCTACTATCACCAATTTTCTCAGCAAATTTTATTACCTATAAAACTTGAATCAAATTTTGTTTAAGATATTCATGTTTAGTTTTATTTTAACTGACCGTATGTTGCTATTTTTTTTTAATTTACTGATATGGATCATTATGTTTACAGTATAATATTTAAATAACCTAAATAATAATAGGTCTCGTTTTCATTTCTTATTATTAAAGTGACTTCAAGATTATCACTTGCATAAACTATCCAATACGGTTACGTATACACGCTTTCAAGGCGTCATAGTTAGAAACGTGTGGCCCAAAATCTAAACTGGTGTCTTTATTTAATAAATTCGTCAATTTTCGTTTTTATTTACTTTTTGTTTTGTGAAAATACTATAAAAAATTTATCCAAATTTGATAACAAATTAATTTTAAATGTTCACCCTTAAAAGATAATGTGGTTATATTATTCAATTTATTAGCATAGTTGAAAAAAAAGAATACCACCATTCTTTTTAATGATCAAGTTGTAATATTTTTTTAAGACTGTTACTTCCCACATTCCATTAGTACTAACTTCACCCCTAATAGAAAATTATTAAAATACTCTCCTTTATTGCATCACGCCACTATTGCCCCGCCTGGAGCTCTCATTGATGCCGCTATACCTCCATTTTTCACTTCAGTCTTTTTGAGAGGAAGTTTCAGAGACTATTATTTATATTTTGAAAAAAAAAACTTGTTATGAAAAACTCATTTAAATTCTAGAAAGCTTATTCAAAAAAATATGTTCTAGAAAGTATCATTTATATTGTGGAAAACTTGTTTTAAAAAATTTATTTTGAAAAATTCATTCTAAATTGTATTTTATATCTTTCTTATTCTAAAAATTCTATTTTAAAAATCTTATTATAAAAATTCTGTTTCAGAAATCTATGTTCTGAAAATTTGGAAAAACTTTCAGAATTTACTTTTATAAAAGATAAAGTGGTCATTTCAAAACTTATGGTGGTGTAGTTAAAAATTATTGAGTTGCAGGAAGGAAAAGCTCATTTAATCTATTAGCGACTCGTTCTTTTACTTATCAACACAAGTAGCACGTAATAATGGCAGTTGCTTCCTGCATTATATAAATTATGACTTATATTATAATTTTTTTAAAATTCCAAAAATGTTATTATCATTTTTATTTTGAAGCTTTAGTTAAAATATTTAGAAGAGACAATGTCAAAGTATATTTCGCTGCTGAACTTTGTTTATTTTTATGTTAAATTTTACGAAAATGTTTCACATAAAGTAGGAAACAACTCTCCGTAACAATTTAACAACTATAGCCGAGTGCATGGTCTACGATAAGAGCCCTATTTATCTGTTAAGTAACTTGCTATTGCCACGCCCATGATTTTTAGACCGATTATTCCTCCACCTATGAAAGTTCAAAATAGCCTTTATAAAAAGACTGAAAAGGGTTTCATAAAAATAAAAATAAAAAAGGTTTGGAATGTATTTTGTATTTTGATTAAACTATCATTCTGAATTGGACTAGTACAAAACTCAAGGGTGGGCTGGAGGAATTTTGGATAATGCCAATTCGTAGAGTGATTCTTCCTACACCTCCATATTGATTTCCTGCACTTTCATAATTTTAACATATTCCTATTTTAACTTTAAAAAAAGACAAAAATAGTTTTAATTGATGATAACTAAATGTATTGTGGTTTGTACAACCCGCAATGTACTGGAGACCTTTAGGTACAAGACTAACGTGATAACCACCATTACACCACAACAGGTTTGTCAACCCACAACACAAAACTTTTTTTAAATACATTGCAAGTTGTATAACCTGCAATACAAAAATATATATTTATTTTTTAATTGTATTACAGTTTATGCAACCCCAAAGTGAAAAAAGAAATAAATGTCAGTTACCATTAATGAAATTTATTTTTATCATTTCTTCAAGCCTAAAATGGGAAGTGCAGAAAGTTATCATGGAAGTACAGGAAGAATCAGTCCAATTCATAAGTAATAAAAAATACAATTTGGAAGTCAGGGTGCAGTCGAGGGACTTCATATTGGGCCAATCCGAAGTAAAAATATACCATTCCGGATTAGGCCAGTCTGAAAATCAATAACAGGGTAGAGGGATTCTGGGTTGAACCATTCCGAAAGTCAAAACGAAAAAAAAAATATCATTTTAGATTAGGCCAGTCTAGAAGTCATGGCAATGTCTTAAAAATTTTCTCCTGAAGATATTTTTGTCTTTTTACGTATTTTATGGAGGTACATGAAGAATGCGTCAGAATTTTAAATAACAAAGTCCGTTTGTTATTATCCAAATGCAATGGAATAGATCTGCATTGCATTGCATTACTACTGTTCACACTTTTCTTTATGCTGATACACCCATTTTCGCATTTTGTTTTACAAACTACCTGCTAATCACACTCCTCTTATCATCCAATCTCTTTCCCTCATATTTAATTCTCTTCCTAAGACACACCATCAAGTGTAATCTCGCCTTTGCTAATTATCATCCAAAAAATTATTGAAATTTTAACTTTGATATTATATACTGGGTACCAATTCCATGGAAAAACGGAGAATGTGGTTTTTTTTTTCTTCAGAATGAAGTTACGTAAAGAGGGAGAAGATGAGAGAAGTTTGCTTAGGGAGGGTAGTTTGGAAAAAAGAACAAGAAGGGGAAGTCGGTAATATAAAGGAAGAGTGTAAATAGTAATAATTCAATTTCAAGAGGCTTTTTTTGTATCTGTTATTTTCATTTGGGCCGTTTTGATGTTACCCACCTCATTCTTAATGGGAGAGAACAAAACGCTTGTGAATAATTTTTTATTTCTTAAATATGTCCTCTGTTTGACAAGAAGTAGAGAAATAAGAAAAAAATTATTTTTATCTTGTTTTCATTATCATTCTTATTTTCTATTTAACTGACAAACAATATATATTTTTATTTGTATTTTTCTCTTAATTTTTCTTTCCTGTCGTCACTGTAATTGAATACAAAAATATTTGAAAAATAATACTTATAGGTAAAACAAAAATAATATACTCTAATATTAGAACTTAGAGAAGTTCTCATTCTTCTTTGCCAATATGTTCACTACTCTCATTTGAAAATGTATTTCACACATTCACAAGTAGAAAAAATTCTTTTCAACCATATAAACATTGTCCCCTTTTATCCTTATCTATGTTTTTAAACAAATTTTAATAGTTTGTTTAAATTTTCAATAAATAAAATTAACTCTAAAATAGAAATTATTATTTTTTCACCTTAAATTCAAAATATTAATTTGATATGCATTTTAATTGTATAAAAATAAAATCATTGATCCTACAAAATGTAGGCATCAAAATATAAGTTACATTACATATATCTAAGCTCACTCTCTCTTCTCTCATTTAAAACGTGACCCATAATCAATACCATGATGTTTATTTTCCATGTTTCCTAGTAGTCATAATTTTTACTTTTTTAAAATAAACATCTTATTTTGATCTTTAAAAAATTAAAGTTTAAAACTTTTATTATTTTTTCAATCAGTGGAGACTCTGAGGCCAATTTAGTTATCTACACTGCAACAAACCCACGAAGCAAACAGACCCCAGAAAAGTCAAATCTTTTAAATTTTGGAAACACTAGAGTGAATTCTGTTCTTAAATTACGAAAACTAATACAAACACAATTTTGATACACATGCAAATGGAGATATTAAAAAAGTAAACTAATATTGTACTGTACCGAACTTATGATAATAAATTAATGTCTGTTTTATAAAACATAAACTCAATGACTAAAATCAAAGTTTGATCAACAAAAGCATAGTTTATTTTAATCCATGCATGTTAAAATGGCGGTGTTGAGTAAGCAACAACTGTGATACTCATCAGTTGTGATAATAAACTACTACTTGGTTCTGCATTGAGGTTAAAAAAAGCTTCAAACTGAAGTTACTGTTTAGGCATGGTCACGTGCATGGTGGGTACCACTTGAATTTATGTGATATGATCAACGTGGCTTTACATTAAAATTAACCGTGGGATTAATTTAAGGGGTATTAAAAGCAGATTAAAAAAGGGAAGGAACAATAAAGAATGCAAAGGTGAGAGTTAAGGCATGATTATGTTAGTGTGTGTCGGGACAAGGGAGTGCACGTGCGTCGCCGAAATCATCGTTTCTGCGTTTTGAACGAAAAGAAGGATGCGGTGCACGTGCCTCTCAGTCAATGGTCAAAAGCCAGAGCTTAATCTTTACAGAAAGAAGATGAGAACGATGATTAGGATCCCTTGGTTCCAGTCTCAGTTTAAGAATCTACTTCCTCATCATCATCCTTCAAAAACTTTAATCACACCCCCATAATGATCAAAACTTTCAACACATATCATATCATTAAGATCATCCACTCATCAATCCACTTCATGTTTCATTACATAGGATTAGTGCATTATACCACAAACATTTTGAATAAACTTTTTTTTAAAACTTCTTTTGTTTGTTTAATCACATTTTACTCTTCTAATTTTTTATTTTGGTTTTTTTAATACGTTAAAGTATTTTAAGAAGTAGATTAAGTTTAATTCAATTTTACAAAATCGGTAAATAAAAGTAAGGTTTACTCACATAAATTATTAAAAAATTATATCTTTACTTAATATAAGATTTCTAACACACTTCTCTCACGTTGAGACTTCTTAATTCGTAT